>ERZ780075.211-NODE-211-length-30016-cov-5.080705_pt1 | contig 30016 bp, 29 predicted proteins | sample MGYA00511839_ERZ780075 | MGnify/ENA primary metagenome ERZ780075 (study PRJEB29588, sample SAMEA2155953) | human gut metagenome | biome: human gut; feature: human-associated habitat; material: faeces | place: Denmark | collected 2008/2010 ...
CCCCGGGCGGGGTGCGACGGAGCTTATCAAAACCGAGAGCGCTGCCAAAAAATTTCAATCCACGCACCCCTGACGGGGTGCGACTGCGGCATAAGCAACGCTTCTCATTGCTGTTTTATTTCAATCCACGCACCCCTGACGGGGTGCGACTTTACTCCTTTGATAACGTGCAGATTTCAAAAAAATTTCAATCCACGCACCCCTGACGGGGTGCGACTGTGTTCTATGGTAAAATTTCTCTAAAAGGAGTATTTCAATCCACGCACCCCTGACGGGGTGCGACAAGTCAAAGGTATATACTTGCTCATCCCACAAATATTTCAATCCACGCCCCCCTGACGGGGTGCGACCCGAAGAGCCGACAGCAACATTCATTTCAACGTATTTCAATCCACGCACCCCTGACGGGGTGCGACTAATCGCCATAGTACAATACTGAGTTGCAATCTATTTCAATCCACGCACCCCTGACGGGGTGCGACATCCATGTATCGCGCCCACTGGCGGCACGAATGAATTTCAATCCACGCACCCCTGACGGGGTGCGACAGCAAACATGCTGAATTTTCTTCATCATATTTGCGCATAAGCAACAAAATACGGCTCAGCGTAACAACTTTATCGCCTTCTCTTGTCGCTTTAATTCTATTATACGATATACTTCCTACTTTTTCAAGTGCGAACGCAGCGTCTTTTCATGCCGGCTTGCACTTCGCATCACACTATCAGCGCCCCCTCGGCTTCGTAGCCGCTCTTTGCGCCGAAATGTTCAATTTTTGTATTATATTTGTTTCCAAGATAGTAAAAGCGCAGGCTGTCTCTCTCCGCATCCATTATAGAGCACAGTTCATGCTGAAGCCGTTTGCATTGTGCAGGGTCAAGCAAGCACTCAAACACCGAATTTTGCACGCGCTGACCGTAATTTACGCATTGTTTTGCTATTTTTCGCAATCGTTTTCGTCCCGCCGCATCCTCGGTATTCACATCATATGTAATGAGCACCATCAATCAAACCACCTCATTTCCACAGAAACGGAGGATATTCATCCAAATCCCCTCTCAGGTATCTTGCCAACAGAAGTGACTGCACATACGGCACAAGTCCCCATGCCATCTTTTCTTTGAGATACGGATGAGTTATCGTGTCGTGCTTACGCTCCTGCCACGCTTGCAGGAATTTCTTTTTGCCCGCATCGGTCAGCAGCACTGCTCCACTGTCGGTTTCGGTAAAATCATTAGGTGAAATGACCCTATTATTGATAAGCGACAACACAAAACGGTCTGCAAAGCACGGGCGCAGCTCCTCCATGAGGTCAAGCGCAAGAGAAGTCCTACCCGGGCGGTCACGATGCATAAATCCGACATATGCGTCAAGGCCGACGCTTTCGAGCGCCGAAGTGCAATTGCCGCCAAGCAAACTGTAAGCGAACGAGAGCATCGCATTCAGCTTGTCAAGCGGCGGACGTCGTGAGCGTTCGGTGAAGTGAAAACATTCTTTATTCTGCAATATCATTTCATCCAAAACGCCGAAATACGCCTTTGCGCCTAAGCCCTCGCTGCCGCGGAGAGAGTCGAGCGATATTTCATCAAGAACCCGCGGGCAGATCTCCTTGAGGTTATCTATCGCGGATTGGAGTTTTTCTATATCCACACGCATGGCGTGGTCACGCTTGGTGCGCTCAATACTCCATCTTGAATTATACAGCTTGCCGAATATCATGTTGCGGGCTATTCGGCAGCTCTGCGACGGGTCGTCCGCAACACGATACTGCATACGCCGAAGGAGGACATTCCCGTTCTCCTCACCGACCGTCCTTGCAAGAAACCTACCGCTCGGCGAACAAAACGAAAGGCTTACTCCCCTCTCGGCGCAGCCGCCCATAAGCGCAGGCGAAGCTCCTGCATAGGTGAACGCAATAATGCCGGAGAGCGTGTGAAGCGGGAAGCGCGCAAGTTCCTGCCTATCCTTGCTTATAACGACATTCTCACCGTCAAGGCTCAGATAGGCATCCTCGGTTGTAACGAAAAGAGTATTCAGCAGCTTCTTCATGGCTCATCCTCCACACTCTTTCGGATATAATCCGCCACAGTGCCCGTTTTGAACAGTTTGGGAACGCATAGTTCTTTAAGTGAGCAGGCATTGCACGCCTTGGTAGGCTTCACCTCGGGAGTATATCCGCGGCGATACAGAGCATGCATCTGCTCGGCGCAATCACGCACTTCATTACGGAGCTCTTTAGTAAACTCGACCCTTGCCCTTCGGCGGTTTTCGCCGTAATACAGCGCGCCCTCCGAAATATCGCAGCACAGCATCTCTTCAAGGCACATCGCCTGAGCGCAGGGTTGCAGCTCATCGCAGCTGTTGCTTTTTGCCGTACCACGTTTGTATTCTACGGGATACGGCTTCCATTTGCCCTCGTGCCCGTTCAAAGGCACACCGTTGTCATCACGGCGGAACTCTACAACATCGCACTGACCGGTGAGACCGAGGGTCAGCGAAAGCACACGAAGTCCCCGACTGACCACCAGTTCACCCCTGCTCTCACGCAGGCTCTCATCATGTGCCCGCTCATGCATGATCTCGCCCTCGGTAGTGCGGATATTCTCCGCCCACTGCTGCTCGATATGGATAAGCGCCCATTGCCTGCGGCAAAACTTAAAATGCTGCAAACCCGATATCGTCAGGCAATCATCCGGCTCAAACACCGGCTATCTCCTCAAGTGCAAGCCCCGGCAGCTCATCAACGGTTATATTGTAATCGTCAACGCAGGTCGGGAAAGTAACGCCGTCTTTAAGCTCCACATGGACGCTGCGATGCACCGTCGCCGAGGAATACTGATCGTCCTTGCAGTTATGCTGCCACCAATAAACCTTAATGACCTCCATGGAGCCGTCGGGGCGGGCAGCGGAAGCGTCATTTACAAACAGAGTTCTGAGGCACTCCTTGAGTACCGCCGCATCATCATCAGTGAAGCCCGTTTTCTCCGCGAGCTGCACATTGACCGATCCTTTGATCTTATACAGCCCGAACTGAACAAAATGCTTCTGACCCATTGTGTCGGCGGAGCGGCCGCCCTTTTTGGCAGGCTCACCGTTAACACTCTTTGTGATCTGAATAGAACGCACTTCAACGGGAGAAGCGCTGACCGCCTGATGGACGGAAACAGGGCCTCTGACTCCGCAAGAAGCGTCGCCGGCCGATTTGAAGGCGAAGACCTGGCCGAACGAGCGCACATCGAGCCAAAACTCACAGGCCTTGGCGGCGTACTCATCCTTATCCTTGACATTGCCGATGCATTTGACCGCCCTGTCGCTTAGACTGTCAAAGCCATCAGTCGCCTTTTCAGCCATTTGGACGAAGACCGGTTCTCCCATATCCTGCATCCTGTTGCGGATCTTCCTTTTGACGCACACGTCGGACATTTCGCCATAGCCCTCATAATCCGTGCGGGGGCGGTTGCCGTTGAGGGGATCTCCGTTAACATTTGCTTTCTCCGCCGAGAAAAGCACCACAAAGTCTATTTTGTTCTGTAAAACGCTCATTCTTCAGTTTCCTCCTTGGTTTCATTTGATTTTGATGTATAAAGTTCGTTGCGCTGAAGGTAATAGCCCATAAGATAAGTATCGCCGAGCGGTCTGTTTAGCTGAGCATCGTCATAATTGCTCAATTGCTCGGTTATCTCGCCGATGAGCTTTTTATAATAAGCTCTGCTGCCGGGTCTGAGCCTTTCAAAATACGGATTAAGGCGATCATTAATTATTTTGGCAGTGTAAAGCGGCCTGTCGCAAAAAACAGACTGCATACGAATTGCGTTCGGCTCTCTGCCCTCATCTGTGTAAGTGTCACGCTCGACCTTCTCCATAACGGCAAGCAGCCTGCCGAATTGATAGCTGCGATCTTTTTTCTCCTTATCCAAAGACATTGTCCATTCCTCCTTTTTTGCCTGAGTTCTGTACGCATAGATTGCGGCGCAGGCGGTGAAAAGTATTTTTCTGCGGTTTATATTGTTATATGCGAGCGGCATCGAGGCGCGGTGCATCAATGCCTGCACGATATCCGACGGCATCGGGGCCTTGTCGATAACACAATGCAGCAAACGCTGCACCTGCTCTTTGAGAATGCGGTCATCAACATCAAGCCACTCCGTACGTTCAACGCCGAAAGCGCATTGAGCTATCTGGCGTACCGACGGCGACTGATAGCCGAATTGATTATTCTCCCAACAGCATGTCTGCTGCCAATGGGCAAGGCGATCGATGAAATCAGACGCACGCAGCTCATTATAATATGTTACGGAGAGTCTGCCCGTGGTTGCAGCGTCAAACGAAGCGATAACAACATCCTCATTATCGGGCAAATTTAATTTCCAACCGTTCACCGCATCGGCGAGCTGCTTTTTGTAGTCGGATGGCGTAGCGGCTTTCTCCTGCGAATCCTTAACGCTCAGCAGACTGTGCATGGCATTCGGCACATCTTTGCCTTTCGGATTCCAGCAAACGAAAGTCCTGCCGCCTATGATGACGCCCTGATTTGCAACGACCCAGCGCAAGGCATTATGCGCCTTTTGCGAGGCAACATAGCTTATCGTTGCCGCCTGAGACGGCTCTGCGAAGCGCCCGCGATAGGTGAAATTGCTGCTGTCATTGGCCGAAATCAGTTTTGCCCCGTATGCGGCTGAGACAACGCCTTTCGGATGATTTTCCGTCATCGGCAGCACCTCGCCGGTAATCATACACAACGCCGAACCCGATTCCCTCCGAAGCGATTCGTTATAAGCAATAAACGCTTCAAACAGACTCTTGTCCTCCCAGCACGGGGCACTTTCATTGACCCCGGCAACACGCCAGCGAACCAAATACTTGGTGAATTTACCGTCCAAATTACCGTTCTCATCTTTGGTTACAAGCCCGCTTCTCTCAAGGTCGTCAAGCAGGGATTCGCTCTCGATATACTTCAGCACGGCCTTTACTTTCGGATGAGTGTATTCCGAATTTGCCCAATTCGAAAGCTGCTTGAGATAGAGGTCGTGATGCTCGGTCGAGGACGGTATCAGATACAAAAGTTGATCGCTGAGCGGATGAGCACAAGGCGCACTCGTTCGGTTAGCTGATTTCTCCGTTGCCGGGATTATCGTTTTGCTTTCATCGCGCTCGCTCTTCTTATCCTTGACGACCGTTGCGGCGGATATGAAATAGCCGTTCGCATCAATGGTCACTTCGATCTGAGCGTTCTGAACGATGTGGGAAATTGGGGTGAGCGTTTCTCTCATTGCGTCGGGCACACCTGCGAGGGCGGCATGGCAGTCATATGTCTCGACGGCTTTTTGCATTAATCCCATTCAGTCACCCCCTCAAATTCTTCAAGACCGCTGAAATTATCATATTCTTTGCCGAAAGGCTTGATCTCCATTTCACGCAGGGTCTTGTGAAGCGGGCATTCCTCAGGCCTCGGGAATTCGATGACTCCTCTTTTCATCGTCGGGAACCAAAAGTTTGCAGTCATACGGCCCTTTGTTTCCTCTGACCACGCCTCATCGGCGTAGGTCATGCCGTGATACATCATACCGAAGCTAAGCTCGGGGATATCATCATAGGCTCCCTCGCCGCTGCCGAACTCGCACGGGGCGATATAGCCTTGGCACTCTCGCGTGCCGAGGAAGATATCCCGCCTGCCGCCGCGTTCAAGCATACGCTTGGCGATCTGGTAATGCTTATGCTCGTTGCGGTCGTGAGCAAGCTCCGGGCGATTCTCATTCCACTCGAAATAAGCAACCACCTGATAGCGGCATTTCTTGAGATAGGTGTAGTACGAAAGGTCGTTTGACCCGTTGTTGTATTTAATAGGTCTGACCCCTTTGACCTCGGTCTGGATAGGCGACATTATACGCACTTTTTTGATGTACCACGTTAAAGTCGGCTTCCAATAGCTTGAAGAAATCACACCTTTCAAAGCCTCATAGGTCGGCACCTGATAGGTGAATTTCTCGCCGCCGACTCGCATTATCGGGTCGGTAAACAAGCCATAATCGCCCCACACCTCAAAGGAAATCTCGTTTTTATACTGCAATTTTAACACCTCCTGTTAAACTATAAAACTGTTTATGTCAGGCTCAAGGATCACTCCGACATCGCTGTCGTAGTTTGCGGCGGAAAGCACCCGCACTGCGCCGCCCGCAGCCGGATAGATCCCGCCCGCCTCCTCGAGCATTCTCTGCTGATGCGAATATACGGAAACTGTGTATGGCTTTGCCCTCTCGCAAAGGGAATGCAGATAGGTTATATCATGCTCGGCTCTCGGCGACATAAGCTCAGAGATAAGCTCCGCCCCGCCGCCGTACGGCACTATCACGTCAACGCCGTTACTGTCAAACACATTGAATTCGCTGCCTGCCGTCTTAAAAGCCTGCCTCATGGCAAACAGATCATTCTCGCCGCACCTGCCGCTGAAAGCGTCGTTATCGGCAAGCAAGTCATAGACGGTAAAGCCGTGCTTTGTAGGGTAATCCTGCGCTCTGTCCGGCATTGCGGCATAAAGCGCTCTATAATATCGCCCGACTGAATTATCGGACGCAAGGTCGCTGTCAAAGGCTTGCGGATTTAAACTGTATTCGGTCAAAAGCTGATTCAGCGCATCCTTCTGAGCCTTGATATCGCCAAGCCCCGCAAGGTTCTCGTCGGCGCAGCTTATCAGATACACCGGAGCGGGCGAATCAAGCTCGCCGTTCCTGTTGCATCGCCCTGCGGACTGTATCACGCTGTCAAGCCCTGCCGCAAGGCGCACAACACATCCGAAAGAAATATCAACGCCCGCCTCGATCACCTGAGTCGACACGCATATCACCTTTTTATCACCGCACGCCGCAAGCGCCTGCCTCAGCTTCTCTATTGCGGCTCTGCGGTGCGCTATACACATACCCGCAGAGAGGTGAAACACGAGGCAATCGCCGTGGTTCGACTTCATATATCTGAACAGGAATTCCGCCTGCTTTTTCAGGTTACAAACAATAAGCAGACTGTCGCTTACACTTAAAAGATTATCGAGCCTTGCGGCAAGCTCATCCAAGGTACGGCTGCCGTCAAAAATAATATCCGTCCGTTTGAATACATCACGCAGTTTCTTGTCATAAGGCACGATATCGGCGGGCTGCTTTATCAGCGGATGTTTTGTCTGCTCAAGGCAGGGCTGAGTTGCCGAACAGAGCAGCACCGTAGCCCTGCACACTTGCGAGAGAAAATTCACAGCAAGATTAAAAAGAGAGAGCATTTTACACGGGACGGTCTGCACCTCGTCAATGACGATAACGCTGCCGCACAACGCCTGAAAGCGACGGATGCACGAAGTTTTATCCGAGAAAAGCGTATTCAAAAGCTGCACCATAGTGGTGATAATTATCGGCGCAGACCAATTCTCGGCAAGCAGCTCATACTTGTCGAGAGCTTCGCCGTCCGCACTGTCACAAATAACATTTGAATGATGCTCTAAAATCAAACTATCGTCGCCGACAAATTTGCGGATGACTTCGGCATTTTGGTCAAGGATGCTCAGCAGCGGCGATGTGAATATCACGCGGCGCATACCGTTCTTTGCCGCATGGGCGAGAGCATACCTGAGAGCCGAAAGCGTTTTACCCGCACCTGTAGGAACATTCAAGCGATAAACCCCCGAGCCCGCCTCAGCGGCAAGTCTGCATTGCTCCGATATATTACGGCGTGCAACATTCACGGGCGTATTTGCGGGCAAATCGAGAATCTTTTTCTCAACGCTGTCGAGCAATTCATTCCAATCGGGAATCTCGTCGTCCTTACGCTTGACCCCGCTCATAAATTCGGCGGTATCGCGCCTGTCACCCTCGATAACAGCCGAAAGCAGCAGTCTAGAAAGCATACCGACATAAAAGCTCACTTCGCTGTTGTCGGCTGCGATATCGGTAATTCTATCGAATATCGGCGTCACCTCATCACAGGCCGCCTTGAAGCGTCTGTCCAATTCCTCCGTGTCGGCGCACAGCTCGATATAGTTGCTTACCGCTTCTTCATAGCCGATATCCTCTTTTTTCGTTCGGTGAAAGAAACCGTTTTTGCCGTCTTCATCGGCAATATCGAATTCGCCGTGATGAGCGCCGACTGCATATGCCAACAGCTCCCCGAAAATATCTCGTGTACTTGCAGGCGGCTCATTGTGGCAGCGCTCCATAATGAGTCGAACGCCTGAAAAAGTATGGTTGACGGAACCTCGGCGCATTTCACCGTTCGAATGTATGTATCTGTCAAACAGCTCTGTGTATTTGCCGCAGTCGTGCAAAAGCGCGCAAAGATAGCCCGCCTCGCAAAGTCCCGCAGGCGCAAGCGCTCTCGAAGCGTATTCGGCAGCGCTTCTCAAATGCTCGCCTACTGTCTGCTCTCTGCCGTCATCGGCAATATGGGCAAGATATTCCATTAGCAGCCTCCTTGATTATCCGCATCGCTGTGACGTTTCTTCACAGTGCAATTCAAAAAATAATGCGTACCGAATTCACCTGCGGCATCCGCAATTGTCAACAATTTTTCTACTCTTATTTCTAAACTCATTATAATATTCCCGATTGTGATTGTCAATATATTAAGATAATTTCTTTATTCTGCAAATACTTAAGTCCGTTTTATTGGTCAGCAAAACATCATTAAAGGAATTGATAATTCCTTTGAAAGATGATATAATGGCTTTATTAAACTACCGAGGTGGATTTTGCCGAAGGACAGGAGAATGGAAATGCTTAACATTATGGCTTTCGTGCCTTGCGTCACGGGCATGGCGCTGCCGACATTTGCGAGCGAAAAAAAAGAGATATATGTTTCGCCGAACGGTAGCGACAATTCCGAGGGCGATATCGGCTCCCCTCTTGCCACTCTCACCGCGGCGAAAGAAAAGGCCAAGAAGCTCGGCAGCGGCGCTACGGTTTATTTCAGAGAGGGCACATACACCATCAGTGAAACCGTCCGCTTTGACGAGAGCGACAGCTCGGATGTAACATACAAAGCATATAACGGCGAACGTGTGGTGTTCACCTCGGGCGTCCCCTACACGGGTTTTGAAGAATGCACCGTGAACGGCGTTCGTGCATTCAAAAAGGATATCGGTAAGGATGCCGACTTAAATATCCTTTTTAACGAACGAGAGGCCTTCACAAAGACAAGATACCCCGAGAGCGGCTATCTCCGTGTAAAAGAAGTCTCCGACAGCGACGTTATGCCCGAGGCGGATGGCAGCGACTATTATTTTGCTCCGCTTAACGGAATGTACGCCGAAGCAGGCGAAATCGGTGAATTCAAAAATATGACCGACGTCATCGTCAGAATTTTGCATTTCTGGAAGGATGAGATGCTGCCCGTGTCGTCATTTGGCAGCGAAAGCGGCCACTTCAAATTCAGCAAATACGCAAGCATGAGCATCAAGCAAAACGACCGGTTCTTCCTTGAAAACGTGTTTGAAATGCTCCGCAAACCCGGTCAATGGTATCTTGACAAGGCAGAGGGTATACTCTATGTGATCCCGAATGACGGCGACAGCCCCGCCGAATACACGGTCTACGGCTCGACGCTTGAAACAATGATATCGGTCGACGGCGCAAACGGTATCTCTTTTGAGAATATCATATTCAGAGGCAACGGCTTCTCATATTCGGTCGAGCGCGATTTTTCTCAGGCCGCCTATGACGCAACGCCGTGCATATCCTATGAAAACGCCCGCAATTTCAGTATCAAAAATTGCGAATTCAGGGATATCGCCGCCTGCTCCGTATTCCTCGGTAAGGCGGTGCAAAATGCCTCGGTCGAGAGCTGCATATTCGACAATATCGGCGCTCAGGCGGTTTACATTCGCGGTGAAAATGTCGACGTTTCCGATGAAAATGTGACAAAAGATATCCGTGTGACAAACAACAGCATATCGAAATACGGCAGAGTTTTCTTCAACGCGGTCGGCGTGCTTGTTATCCACGCCAATTCCGTTGAAATCTCACATAATGAGATACATGACGGCTATTACACCGCTGTTTCGGTCGGCTGGGTTTGGGGATATTCCTATTCCGTGACCAACAACAACAAGATTTGCGACAATCTGATATACAATATCGGTCAAGGCTGGCTCTCCGACATGGGCGGCATATATACGCTCGGCAATCAGCCCGGCACCGTCATCTCGGGCAACATCATCCATAATGTCGCCGCCGACCCGGACGAGGGAGGCTACGGCGGCTGGGGTATTTATCTTGACGAAGGCTCATCGTATATTACCGTTGAGAAAAATCTGGCATATTCCTGCGGCAGCAATGCGTATCATCTGAATTACGGCTCATATAACACGGTGAGAAACAACATTTTTGTCCTCAGCGGCGAGTCGCAATTCAAAACGGTGAGCAATCTCGGCCGTGTAACGCCCGATGACGGCGGCAAAAAGACCATTGACCTTTTCAACAACATTATCCTGACTGACGGCGGAACACGGGCAGTTTCAAACATCAGTGATAAAGCAGCATGGAACGAATACAATAATATATATTGGGATCTCAGCTTAGGCGACGATATCTATATTGACATAAGCGACCGAGCCGACCGCTCAATAGGGATTCAGCGAGCAATGGTAAAGGGACTTGTCACTTCACCTACGATCGCCGACCCGATGTTCAGAGACGCGGCGAACTTCGACTTTGAGCTAAGCCCGGATTCCCCCGCAATTGCGGCGGGCTTTGAGCCGTGGGATTACGCCGACGCCGGCACGGTCAAAGGCACGGTTATCGGAACGGCAACCGAGGGCGGCGCTACACCGTATAACGCCGAATCCGCACACGTCCCCATGACAAAAGCCAAAGAGGCGTTCCATTTTCTCGTTGAATTTTTCTGTAAAATCATCAATTTCTTCGGCGGCATTTTCGGAAAATAAGGCATAAAAAATAACAGGGACTGTGTGATGCAGTCCCTGTTTTGGTTTATCTTATTGAGTTATTGTTTATTTAATTTTTACGAGTCTGTCGCCGCGGACGAGGTAGGCATTTTGGGCGAGGTCGATCATCGGCTGGTCATTATAGGAATCGGTATAGAAGTTTTCGACCACCGCGTCGGGGTAACGCTCTCTGAACGCCTTGACCTTATTCTCTCTGAAGCAGAAGTTGACGAGCTTCATGCTGTCAAGGTCGGTGGTGGAGGCTATATAATTCTTGATATTCAGCCTCTTGCATATCTCCTCGAGCACAACGTCGATACAGGCGGATAGGATAACATCGTCATCCCTGCGCTGTCTGAGATAGAAGGACTTTATCTTGCGGCTGTTGTTATCCCAGAACTCGGTAACGTCGGAATCAATATTCTCTATGCCCCGGCAATAATCCTCGACCACGCCCGAGTAATTCTCAAGCGCCTGCTCGAGCGACATCTTGCCCGCCTTATACTTGAGCACAGCGCTCAGACCCCAGGGTATCTTTGCAAGCAGCTTCGGATCCTTCTTGAGATAATAAAGGAAGAGATCCACGCCGGATTCGCCTCTGTAGATAGTATTATCAAAATCGTAAACATTCATTTTAATTTGCTCCTTTTCATCTTTTGTCCCGTTTTATTGCCGTTTCTGAACGGCTCCCCATATGTCAAGTATTATACCATTACACGGCCGAATTGTTTTTCCTTGTCGGAATAAATTTATTATGGTTTCCTTAAGGTTTTATTAAGAAAGCTGCGAAGGATTACAAAAAGTATACATTTTTGCCCCAAAGAAGCTGAAAACGCCCGAAATTAGACATTTCGAGCGTTTGATCTTTTCTTATTTGTTTTCCAGCTTTTTGAGCTTACGGCAAAGGCTGGATATCGGCAGGCCGACTATATTGAAATAATCGCCCTCAATGCTCTCAACGAGCACGCAGCCCCTGCCCTGTATGCCGTAGGCGCCCGCTTTATCCATCGGCTCGCCGGTATTGACATAGTCGTTGATATCCTTGTTGCTCAGCTCATAGAATTTCACCTTGGTGACGGCATGATATATTTCGGTCTCGCCGCCGTGAGCAATGCAGACGCCTGTCATAACGAGATGCTCCCTGCCCGAGAGCATTTTAAGCATCTCGACAGCCTCCTTTTTGCTCTTAGGCTTGCCCAATATCTTACCGTCGCACACGACCACGGTATCCGCACCGATAACTATCGATCGGCCGTGCCGCTCGGCTATAGCCATTGCCTTTTTGCGAGCCGTCATATCGACCGCATCCTCGGGCGAAGTGCCCTCGGGCACGCTTTCGTCAACATTGAGGGCGAGCACCTCGAATTTAACGCCCGCAAGGGTCAGCAGCTCTCTGCGGCGGGGCGAGGTGGAAGCAAGAATTATGTTTTTCATCGGTCGCCCTCCCTCCTGAGCATTTCTGCGGTGCGGAGCACGAGCGCCTGAGTTTTGCCGTCGGGGATTTCACCCGCAAGCACCATATCGACCGCCTTTTGAAGCGGTATCTTTTCTATCTCGAGGTATTCGTCGTCATCGGGATTTGTGTGGGTAAAGGTGAGACCCCTTGCAATATAGAGATAGATTATCTCGCCGCAATAGCCCGGTGAGGGGAAGAATTCGCCGATGAAGCCGAAATCTTTTGCGACTGCGCCGACCTCCTCCTCAAGCTCACGCTTGCCTGCCTCGCAATGATCCTCGCCCTTCTCGAGCTTGCCCGCGGGCAGCTCAAGCACGACCTTCATATAAGGATATCTGAACTGTCTGACAAAGAGCAAGCAACCGTCGTCGGTCAGCGGCGCGATACAGACTCCGCCGTGATGCTCGACCACCTCACGGGTGCAGGGTCTGCCGTCGGGCAGCTCGGCTTCGTCGCAGCGGACGTTGATTATGCGCCCGTTGTATACATAATTCTTTTTGACCGTCTTTTCAGAAAGCTCCATACAGTTTACCTCCGAAAGTTTTATATCGGCATCACGTTGAATACTATATACTAAAATATGCTATGGTGGTGCTGATATGGATTATATCACAAACGCAACCGTTTTAACAACAGAAAATCAGAGAAAAATGATTTTTTCGCTGAAAAAAGCCTTTCCGTCGCTGGACTGCCGCCTGATAGGGCACTCGCTCTGCTCAAGGGGGATATTCTCGCTTGGCATCGGCAGGAGCTCCGACCCGCTTCTTATAGCGGCGGGATTTCACGGCCAGGAGTGGCTGACCTGCCTTGTGGCGCTGAGATTCGCCGAGCTGCTGCTGCGCTCAAGAGCGGCGGGCAAAAAGCTCTGCGGCATCGACACCCGCTGCATCACCCGTGAAGTGATAATCGTCCCCTGCGTCAACCCCGACGGAGTTCAGATAGCAATAAACGGCTGCGACGGTGCGGGCAGATACTCCGCCGAGGTCAGCCGCATTTGCGCCGCTTCGGATGAGAAATGGAACGCGAACGCAAGAGGAGTCGATATCAACCACAATTTCGACGCCGGGTGGGATATCCTGCGGGAGCTTGAGATAGACAGCGGCATCCTCGGCCCCGCACCGAGGAGATACGGCGGATATATGGCGGAGAGCGAGCCCGAGACGGCAGCTCTCGTCGCTCTTTGCAGAGTTCGTCAGCCGAGGATGGCTATAGCGCTGCACAGCCAGGGCGAGGAGATCTATTGGCGCTACGGCGATCGACTGCCCCCCGCAAGCGAACGGATAGCCCGCATACTTGCGGCCGCATCGGGCTACCGCCTCGTCGAGAACGACGGCCTTGCCTCCCACGGCGGCTTTAAGGATTGGTTCATAGAGTATTTTGACCGCCCCGCATTCACCGTTGAGATGGGTAAGGGCGAGAATCCGTTGCCCGTCGGCGACCTTGACCGAATTCTCTGTCAGATAGTCCCCATGCTGACCCTTGCGGCGATAATGTAGGCAAGTTCCACAAAAAACGACGCTTTTTTTAGGTTAAATCGTTGTCTTTAAAAACCAATTGAATAGTGTTATAATAGATTGAATTAATACCCGTCGGGCGGCCGACAGATTTTTCATGATAAGGAGAAAAAGAAATGAACAACCGTTATTTCTGCGCAAAAGAAAACGGTAAGCTCAATTATCCGCACACCATTCTCACCGGTTTCGGATTCCTGGCTTCCTCGATTGCGTGGGCTATCTACGACCCCTACATAACCAAGATCCTCAACAGGCTCTTAACAAGCAGCGCGACCATCACCTCATGGAGCACCAAGCTCAACGAAGCCTTCCCGAAGCTGGCTGAATTCGCAGCCGCCAACGGCGAGGACGTGGCGACCGCGGCGGGCGGCATCACCCTCGTCCCCCTCTTCATCGGTATCATAATGACCTTTGATAATATTTTCGGCGTTATCTTCCAGCCGACCTTCGGCAAGCTGTCGGATAACACCCATTCACGCTTCGGCAAGCGCCGCCCCTATGTTATCTTCGGCGCTCCGATATCTGCCGTTCTTTTTGCAATAATTCCTCTCGTCGCGGTCAAGAGCGGCTCGCTCCCGCTGACGATGCTCTTCATCATCCTTTTTGTCTTTATCATGTCGCTTTGGAGAGCGCCTGTTGTTGCTCTCATGCCCGACCTTACCCCGAGTGAGATACGCTCCGAGGGCAATGCCGTCATCAACCTCATGGGCGGCCTCGGCAGCGCTATCGGCCTTTTCGCCGGCACTATAGTCACCGCCATCTACTGCGCGGTCACGGGTGTGAATTCAAAGGCGGACGATTTTGACGAATACGTTACCTTCCCCTATGTTTTCCTGCTCGGCGCAATAGTCATGATAATCGGTATGCTCGTCATCCTCTTCTTTGTTAAGGAGCCTGACAGCAGGATCAAGATCCAGGGCGAGATGAATCAGGCGGCCGACGAAGCAGCAAGAAGAAAGGCCGAAAAGGAAGCTCTCAAGGCCGAAAAGGCCGCAAGGAAAGCCGAGAAGCTCTCCTCCGCCGAGAGAAGAAGCCTTATCTTCATGCTCATCGGTCTGTTCTTCCTCTTCTGCGGCACCAACGCAATCTCCACCTTCTTCGCTCTCTTTGCCGCTGAGATACTCGGCAAGACCACCGCTGAAGCAACCATCATGACCACCGCATTCGCAGCCGCCTCCGCAATTGCCGCCCTCCCCGCAGGCTGGCTCGGCAAGAAATTCGGCAGAAAGAAGACCATACTCGGCGGTCTGTTTATATTCATCCTTGCATTCGGCGCATATCTGCTCACCGAGAACCTCGGCATAGACGCCCTGAGCGGCGCTCTTATCTGGGTCGCTCTTATCGTCGGCGGCGCGGCGAATATGTTCATCACCGTCAACACCCTGCCGCTCGTGCTTGAGATAGGCGGCATCGCCAAGGTCGGCACTTTCACCGGCTACTACTACACCGCAACCTTCTCGGCTCAGATAGCCACCCCCATCATCTACGGTATAGTGCGTATGTTCACCGGCACTTATATGTCGCTGTTCTACTACTGCCCGATCGCGTTCATCCTCTCGGCGCTCTGCATTCTCGTCGTTAAGCACGGCGAGGCTATCCCCGACGAAATAGTCGAGGCAGCCAGAGAAGAGAACGAGGACTGATATCAATTCCACGACATCTTCTGCCGACGGCTTTGAGTGAGAATCCGCAGCTCGCCCGAAGCCCAAGGCGATCATACATCCTTCTATAGAGCTGAAAGCATCGGTTTTCCGGTGCTTTTGGCTTTTTAAAAAGAAAAAGATCGGCCGAAACCGATCTCAATCCTTGCTTAATTTAACTAAGTATTCCGTTGTGCCGTCCTCGTATTTTCGCTCGCCCGTATCAGTGAAGCCATGGCGTTCATAGAAGCGGAGCGCGCGCTCGTTTTTCTCAAGCGCCCAGAGGAAGCGGCAGCCCCTTGCGGCGGCAAACTCTATCAGCTCGGCGCCTATCCCCCGCCCTTGAAACAGCGGCTCAACATACAGGCGCTTTAGCTCCTCGCCGTCGATCTCGACGAAGCCGCGCACGATCCCGTCGTCATAGACAAAAACATTGCGGAGCCTGTCCTCGGTGAGGTCACGGGCGACTCTCAGCACCTGCATCTCGCCGAAGGAATAGCTCTCATCACCGAATATCGGCAAAAAGTTAATGCGATTGTTAAACACAAGTATCTCCGCAATGCGGGATATATCGCCGTTATCAGCTGCACGAATCATCATTTGCTCCCGAGACGCTCAATGAAGCGCTCAGCCTCCTCCCTTGAATGAAATACGATTATTTCTCTGCCGTCCCTGTATTTTTCGAGCAGCTCATATATCCGCGGGCGGCAGTTTGCGGCGAAATCCTCTATCCATTGACGGAATTCACCATCCAATTCCTCCTCGACCCACGGCATATCCTCCCGCTTCTTGCCCACTCGGCTTCTTGCGCCCTCAAGGCAAATCTCGGTAGACAAATCGAGCATAAACACCGTGTCGCATTCACGAAGCCTCATCTCAAGGGTACGGATATAATTGCCGTCGATTATCCAGCCGTCTCCGCTCATTATGCGGGCGAGGGCGGAGTCGAATTCCTCGCGGCTTATGTTCGTTTTGTCGGGCGTGTGCCACAGTATGTCGAGATAATGCAGCTCAAGCCCCGTTGCGGCGGCAAGCGTCTGGGCAAAGGTGCTTTTCCCCGCGCCCGGGCAGCCGATAACGATAACTTTATTCATTGTCAATGTTTATCAGCTCATAGCTCTGAGTGCCGATACCGAGGGCTTCGGAGGCGTCGATGGTATGGGTGCCGTGGCGGCTGTTGACCCTCTCCATGAAGTGCTCACGGCCGCGGTCGGTCGAATTCTCAACGAGGTCGAGGCAGGCTCTGTCGAGCGCAACAGGGTCAAGGCTCGCAAGAATGCCGATATCCCTCATGCACGGATCCTCGGCTACGGCGCAGCAGTCGCAGTCGACGGAGAGATTGCACATAATGTTGATATAGGCGATTTTACCCTTGAAATGCTCGGTGACGCTTGAAGCGGCGTCCGCCATAGCTTCAAGGAAATGATCCTGCTCGCAGATATTGCCCCACAGACCCTCCTGCTCAAGCTGCTTGCCGCCTGAGTGTATCCACGCCTTGCCCGCAGAGGAGGCACAGCCTATCGAGAGCTGCTTGAGCGCTCCGCCGTAGCCGCCCATCGGGTGACCCTTAAAGTGAGAAAGCACAAGCATTGAGGCATAATCCTCGATATGCCTGCCGAGGTGATTCTCCTTGATGACCTTGCCGTTCGGTATCTGCCAAACTACGTCGGGAGCCTCGGAATCCATGATATCAACGTCGAAGCATTCAAACCAGCCGTGTTTTTTCATCAGCTCAATGTGCTTCGGAGTAGTGTTGCGCGCGCCGCCGTAAGCGGTGTTGCATTCGACGACCGTGCCGCCGACATACTCTATCATCGGGCGCATGAATTCCGGGCGCAGATAATTCTGATTGCCGTCCTCGCCCGAATGCACCTTGACTGCCACCTTGCCCGGCAGCTCAACTCCGAGGCGCTTATACAGCTTGACAACAGCCTCGGGCGTCAGTTCCTTTGTGAAGAAAACCCTTGCCTTATCCATACTTAAACCTTTTTCGCGTTATTTCAATATATCCTCGCAGCGGTATCTCGGCTTTTTTTTTCCTCGGCGGTGGCTGACCAACGCTCTTTTTGCCGTACTCGATCGCGCTGACCGGACAGTAGCAGATGCACGCCATGCAGTGGGTGCAGTTGCCGCCCCACAAAGGCTTGCCGTCCTCCAATGTGATATTGTTCAGCGGACAGAGCCTCACACATTTGCCGCAGCCGATACATTTATCATCGGCGCGGAACGGACGCGCATGAACGCACGCCCGGTAAAAAATCGGATTCACAGTGTCGCTCATCAGACGGTCGTAAAGATTCCTGCGCGGAGCGGGGAATGCCTCGCCCTCGGCAATCCTCTGCGCCGCTTCGGCTATTATCGGCTCTGCGCTTTTGATTATCTGACTCGCCTTCTCTTTGGAGGGCACGGAGAACATGGCGATGTAATTCTCGGGCATGACAACCTGAGCCGTGCCCATGTATTCAAAGCCCTTTCTCTCGCAAAGCAGCTTGTTATACTTCGCCGCGTCGCCTATCTCGCCGCCGCAGTCCATGATGAACCAAGCCTGCTTTCCACCGGTAAATTCGGTATCGCCGATCCATTTCTCGGCAATTTTCGGAATCCTCCATGCATATGTCGGCGTGACAAAGACAAGTCTCTCGGCCTTGACGGCGGAGGTATCAGAACGCTTGACCCGCTCGGTCATATCCAGCAGCTCATCGCCGATGACCTCGGCCACCCTCTCGGCAACATAGCGACTGTTGCCCGTGCCGGTGAAATATAAAATCACTGTTTTACCCCCTTCCGCGAACGTTTTACATTATAATTATATCCCATCGACGACGTTTTTTCAAGAGGAATTGATATGCGTAAATCGCACCGCCCGCTGCTCTGTACGGCATAACCGAACCTCAGGCAAAAAATATAAACAAAGTTAAAAAAACACTTGATTTTTCTCTCGTAATATACTATAATGCTTTAGTCAGCGGATTTCTCTGCCGCAATTAAATACTTCGGGGTGTAGCGCAGATGGGCGAAGAGATTCGCCGCGTCCTGCGGACGAAACAGGCGAAGCTCTGAGGTAAAAAAACAAGGAGCAATGCGAAGCGCTCCAAGCGAGCAGTGCGACTATGTTTTTGAGGGAAGCGCAGCGGAGACATTGCACAGCGACAAATTGACCGAATAAAACTTAACTTCAAATCAAATCGGGGTGTAGCGCAGATGGTAGCGCGCTTGGTTCGGGACCAAGAGGCCGTGGGTTCAAATCCCGCCACTCCGACCAACAATAAAACTCACCGTTCATCGGCGGGTTTTATTGCTTATTGGGTATGATTTGAATCTGCGGCCTCTTGCAAGTCACGAACCGATGTGAGGGACCAGGTGACGGAGCCGAGCGCTGCCTGCGGCAGATGAAGCGAGGCGGAGGAAGAGAAAAACAAGGAGCAATGCGAAGCGCTTCCAGCGAGCAGAGCGACTATGTTTTTCTCGGTCAGCCGTGGGTTCAAATTCCGCCACTCCGACCAGAAAAAAGCACTTCTTCGGAAGTGCTTTTTTCAACGAAATCCACCCTTCGGGTGGGTGAAATATTGCTTCGCAATGTGAAATGCGCCTGACGGCGTGTGAAATCGCTGCGGCGACGGGTGGATTTCATTTCACTTTCTGCGAAGCAGAAAATTTCACAACCGCGGAGCGGTTATTTCACATTTTGCATATGCAAAATATTTCACTAATGTGTATATGTGCTTATTAGATTATTGACAAGGCAAGGGCCAAAATAAAAAAGGAGCAAAAATGAACCACTCGGGTACAAAAGCGCTGGAATCACGGCGCTGTTACATGAGAAAATTAGAAATTAGCGACTCAAAACAGTTGTTTGAGAATGTTTATTCCGACAAAAAGGTTTCGGGATATATGTCCTGGGATACATACAGCGACGAGGCGCAGGTCGTTGATTATTTGCGCAAGTGGCAGGAATATTATGACCAAAACGAGTGCTATTGGGGCGTGTTTTTGAAAGAGAACGACAGCCTGATCGGCACGATATATCTGTATGACGAGAATCCCGCCGCCGGAGTGGGCTTCATATCATATTGCTTCGGCTCGGGCTTTTGGGGGAACGGATATGCCACCGAGACGGTAAGGGTCGTTCTTCGCTACGGGTTTGTCGAGATAGGCTACAATAATATCGTCACATTTGCCGCCGAAAGCAATATCCGTTCGCAAAATGTCCTGCAACGGCTCGGATTTAAAAACGAAGCAACATTAAGAATGAGAGACAAGACCGAATTTGGCATTGAAGACTGTGTTTATTTTTCGCTGATAGAAGAAGAAATGAAGTAATATTGCCGCATGATCGCGAAAAAGCAACGCCTGCCCCAATCGAGGCAGGCGAATTTGTTTTAAAATCAGAATATCCCGCCGTTCCACTTTTTCTGGACGCGGGCGAGGGCGGTGAAGCCGATGACGAGGCCGACGATAAGAACGATCACGGCGGCGACGGCGGTGCGGTCTTGCGTGCCGAGCAGCCCGATAATGCCGCTGACGAGCGGCGAGGCGGCAACGACGAGCAGAGCTTTGCCGAATGCCTTGCCGTAGCCGACACGGTCGGTCACGTTTTCGCGGTGATAGCTGTGTATCAGCTCGGTGCGCCCGCGGTATATCAGACTGCTGAAAACGATGAAAATCGCAGAGATTACAAACATCAGAATTGAATAGGGCAGCATGATTTTTACCTCCTTGATGATGCAATGTGCCGTTAAACGCGGAGCGGCGCATATTGTTGAATTATACCCGAAGGTGAAGCGTATTATTGCTCAATTGCAAGTATTCTTGCGTGGTACCGAGGACGCCGTCCCCTATGATGTGTGCTGAAAAGCTTGCAATTGTCCTCGCAAGCCGTCGGTCATTCCACGGAGATGCCTATCATCACGGTCTCGCTGTCGCAATTGCTCCACACGGAGTGGGGGCGATGCTGCCCTTCACGAGGAACACCTCACCCCGACAAAGCATTGCTTCTCCGCTGACGAGCAGGGCCTTTGCCTCAAAAATGACATGCTTCGGGCGCATAAATCCGTCTTTTGCGTTGCTGCGTTATTATGCAAACAGCCCCACGAAGCAACTTCATGGGGCTGAATTCTTTGAATCTTATTTTGCGTTGAGCTTGAATTCGCAAAGGAATGCGGCGGAGCTTTCGGCGGAGTTGGTGCCCTTGAAGTAGCCGTCCTTTGAAGCGGTCTGACCGCAGACATACACGGTCGAGCCGTTTGAGCAGATGCCTCTTGCAGCGTCCGCACCGCTGCCGGCGAAGGAGGATATCGTCTGGGTCTGGCCGTATTCGGAGATCACATAGACATAAGCGTCCTTGTCGCCGAGATTCTGAATTGCGAAATCTCTGTTGGTGGAGTTGGTGTAGCCGGAGACCGCATATCCGCCGGGAACCTTTGCGATGCCGGTGACGAAGTCGTTCTCAAATCCGATGAGGGGCAGAAGCCAGGTTATCTTGGAGTCGCCGCCGATGCGGATGATGACGCCGTCGGTCGTGCCCTTGTTGCCGCCGTTGTATATATCGGCGAAGGTGCCGTCGGTCGAGGTGCCGGAGCAGGAGTATTGACCCGCTATCACGCAGCCGCCGTCATTGGTCGCAAGCACGGAGGGGAGCTCCGCGGAGCCGGTGAGATATATCGACTTTGTCCAAACCTTCTTGAGGTCGGAGGAGAATTTGAATACTATCGAGGTCTTTCTTGCCTTCTTAACGCCCTCGATGCCGGCGAAGCCGCCGTCCTCATTGGCGTTGATGCATACGCCGAAAACGTCGCCGTTCGACGCGACCGAGAGACCGTCGAAGCTGCAGTGATAGGTGCCGCCGATAGCGAATCTGTTAACGATGTCGCCGTTGCCGTTGAGCTTAAAGACGAATGCGAGGGTCTTGTCGTTTGAGAGACCGGAGAGATCGAGGTCGTGAGACTTGCTCTTGCCGCCGATGACGAAGCCGCCGTCGGGGGTGGCCGCCACGGAGTAGAGTATATCGCCGTCGCTGCCGCCGATCATCTTTGTCCAGAGCCTTTCGCCCTTGTTGCTGTATTTGGAGACAACGCCCTCAACGGTGTTCTTCATCTTGTAAGCGCCGTCGGGCACAAGGTTGGTGGCGAGGGTCTGACCGACTGCGACGATGCTGCCGTCGGAAAGTACTGCGACGTCCTCAAACGAGGTGAGGTCGTTGCCGACGAGCCTTGACTTCCACTTCTCCTTGCCGTTCTTGTCGTATTTGACTATCAGGGCGTTGGAGTTGCCGGTCACCTTGCCGTCGTTGTCGGAGTATGTAACGCCGACTGCCACTACGCCGTCGTCTGAGGTGACGGCGTCAGCCTTGAATATCTCGGTCTTGCCTAAGCTGAAGACCTTGTTGAAGCCGGAGGATATCGAGCCGGTGCGGACAAGGGTGGTGCCGGCAGGGGAGACGATGGGCTTGCGCGTGGTGAAAACGGCCTCCTGATTGCCGCCGGCGTTGCCGCCGCTGTTTTTCTTGGTGGTCTTATCGTCTTTGGCGGGTGTGTCGTTGCCGCCCTGATTCGGGTTGGTTGCGGGGCGGGTCGCAGGTCTGGTTACGGGCCTGACGATATCAACGCCGCCGTTGCCGTTAGTAACTGCGGTAAGGCCGTTGTCATCGGCTATCTTTGAGATTTCGCCATACTCGTCTTTGGATATTTTGCTCGGATCCTTGACGCTCGCGCGGGTGAGGATGTCGTTTGCCTCATCCTGAGAGACCTTGGTCACGGCAACGTTGTCCTTTTTGATAACGGGTTTGCCGCTGCTGTCCTTATCAATGGTGTAGCCTTTGTTCTTGGCTGCGTCCTCGACCTTTTGGAGCTGGTCGGGGGTGAGCTTGCTCAGGTCGCCGTTGAAGTCCTTGGCTTCGTCGCCGAGAGCCTCGGAGACGAGATCCGCCAGCTCAACGCTGCTGATGGTCACGGGCTCATAGACAATCTCGCCGCCTGCCCAGCTTTCGTTGGGCGAGAGGGTGTTGGAGTCGTCGTTATCCGGATTTTTGGGGCTGCACGCCGCAAAAACCGAGAGAATGAGAAACAGGCAAACAAGCACGCTCACTGCCTTAAATGATTTGCTTTTCATAAGGTTCCTCCCATGTTATACATTCAAATCCGCATCAAACGGGTATACTTCTGTATAATGTTAACACAAAAGGCCTGCAAAATCAACAGTTTTTATCACCATTAACGGAATTTTAACAGATAATTTAAAATATATCTTTCAATCGGCGCGGTTTTATTATATAATCGGTATAAAAGGGGGAGATCAAATGACCGATAAAGAGAGAGCGCTGCTTGCGGTGGAGGCGCTGGAGAAGAAGTATCCCGATGCGATATGCTCGCTGAACGCGATGAATCCGCTGCAGCTGCTGATAGCCACTCGCCTGTCCGCTCAATGCACCGACGCGCGTGTGAATCTCGTGACCCCCGCGCTTTTTGAGAAATACAAAACCGCCGAGGACTTTGCGGCAGCCGCACCCGAGGAGGTCGAAGCCCTCATCCGTTCCTGCGGATTTTTCAGGACGAAGGCAAGGGACATCATCGGAATGTGCCGCAAGATCATCGACGATTTCGGCGGGAAGGTGCCCGATTCCATAGAGGCGCTCACTTCGCTGCCCGGGGTCGGCAGGAAGACGGCGAATCTCATCATGGGTGATGTTTACGGCGAGCCGGCGGTCGTCGCCGACACGCATCTGATAAGGATATCCAACCTGCTCGGGCTTGTCTCGACCAAGGATCCCTACAAGGTCGAGCTGCGCCTGCGTGAGCTGCTCCCGCCCGAGAAGAGCAATGATTTCTGCCACCGCTGCGTGCTGCACGGCAGGGACACCTGCGTTGCCGGCAGGCCGAAGTGCGGCGAATGCGTTATGAGCGGCTTCTGCGCCAAGGCGCTGTCAGATAAATGACGACAGCAGGAATGCCGCCGCGCTGACCGCCGCCCCTATGCACGCCGCAACGCTCATATTCAGCGCCGCCCGCAGCTTGTTTTTACGCAGTCTCACGGCAGGAGGCATCCCCGCGCTCTGGGCGATTATCGTCGCCCGTTCCCTCAGGTCGCCCTCGCTGACGGCCGAGTACTCCGGCTTTATAAAAAACAGAACTTTTTCAAAGTATTCGCACTGAGTCTGTGTTATTTCAACGACCTGACGGTTTACACCCTTTATCAAGATACATTAGCTCCCTTCTGCTGCATTTCTATGTTATTTTGGGCAATTGAGGGAGCTTTTATTCCGAGGTTTCGGATACGGAGCGGCGTATTTCCCGCAGATCGGGACAAAAACCGAAAGCACAAGAAAATTATACTCGCAGTATAGCCGGCTTTCCATCAGAAAAAGTGGAAAACCCCGTGGAAAACGTGAATAACCGACCGCTTAAAGGCTTGTTTTTCAAGAGTTTTGCCGTGTGGAGAACTTATATTGCCGTTTTGGAAGTATACATAAGGTTATCCGCTCTTTACAAAAGCGTGAAAAAAGTCGAAGATTTCGCTGCAAATTTTGTGCAGCAATGAATAAAAATATTACAGTTTGGAGAATTTGTAATGCCCGTTATAAACGAAAACAAAGCTGAAACGAAGGAGATCACGCTGACCTGCCCGTGCCTTGACGCTGCCCTCACTCTCGACTGCGGTCAGGCGTTCCGCTGGGCGCAGCAGCCCGACGGCGGCTGGCACGGCGTGGCTTACGGGAGGCCGCTGACGGTATATCAAAACGGAGAGACCGTGACCTTTCGCGGCGCCGACGAAGCGGAGTTCGAGGAGATTTGGCGGAGATATTTTGACCTTGACCGTGATTATTCCGCCGTCTGCGAGCGGCTGAAAGCGGATGAATATATGCGCGCCGCCGTGACGGAGTTCCCAGGCATACGCATTCTGCGGCAGGAGCCGTGGGAGGCGCTCTGCTCTTTCATCATATCGCAGAATAATAACATTCCCCGTATCAAGGGGATAATCGACCGCCTGTGCCGCCTGCTCGGCGAGCCGCTCGGAGGTGAGGACTATGCCTTTCCGACTCCCGAGGCCGTTGCCGCGGCGGGGGTCGAGGGGCTTGCGCCCATAAGGGCGGGCTTCCGCGCGAAATACATAATCGACGCCGCTCAAAAGGTGTCGAGGGGCGAAATAGATTTTGACCGCATCGCCGCCGAGGGGCTTGATTACGGGCGCGAGGAGCTTATCAAGATCAAGGGCGTCGGCGCAAAAGTCGCAGAATGCACGCTGCTCTACGGCTTCGGCAAGGTCGACGCCTTCCCCGTGGATGTCTGGGTCAGGCGGATAATGCAGGAGCTTTACCCGAACGGTCTGCCCGAATGCGCCGAGGGTGTGAGGGGCATCGCCCAGCAGTATCTCTTCCACTGGCGCAGAAGCAGAGAGGGGTAAAATCAAATGATACGGCGGGTTGTCCCGCCGTTTTTTGTTGCAGAGCCGACAGCGGTATTCGACGGAGCAGCCGTAAAATCACGCTGCCGCGTTAGACATGTGCCTTAGCTAAAAGTTAGATAGTGTTAATATTCAGTTTATAAATATTTTAAAAATCACTTGCGTCGAGCGGTAAAAAGGGATATAATAGGTATATATTGAGGTATTATTGCGATTTTTTGAAAGAGGTAAAAACATGGCTGGAGATCTACATTGCCACACCAAGCTTTCGGACAGCTCCATGGGGATCGATGACCTTATTGTGCTTGCTCAGAAGCGTGGCGTGGACACTATTGCTATAACGGACCGTGACTGCCAGGCGGGCACGGTGAGAGCTAAAATAATCGGCGAACGCAGGGGTGTGACCGTTATCCCCGGCGTCGAGATATCGGCTTACGACTCAAAGAGAGAAAGATATGCGGACATTCTCTGCTACCTGAGCGACAGCCCCGACAGGCTTGAGGGGCTTTGCCACAGGAATGTGGTCGCAAGGAAACGGGCCAGCCAGATGATGACTCTTAAAGCGGCTCAGAGATACCCGCTCACCCCGGAATTGGTGCTCAAATGCGCCACCGGCTCGACGGCGGTCTTTGAGCAGCATATAATGCACGCTCTGCTCGAGTGCGGCATGACGGACAGGATCTTCGGCGAGCTTTATTACGAGCTTTTCTCACCCGACAGCCCGCAGAACGTGCTCGTCAGGGCGAATTACCCCGAGCCGGCTCAGATAATAGAAGACATTCATGAGGCGGGCGGCATTGCCGTGCTCGCTCACCCCGGCCAGACAGACAGCTTCGAGCTGCTCGACGAGCTTATCCCTCTCGGGCTTGACGGCGTTGAAGCGTGGCACCCCGAGAATTCCGAGGAGCAGACCGCAGCTCTGCTCGACAAGGCCAAGTCGGCGGGCATACTCGTCACGGGCGGCACGGAATTCAGAGGAATGTATTCAAAGAAGCCGCTGAGCGTCGGCGCTTACTCCGCCCCCGATCAGGCGGTCAAGGCGCTGCTTACATACAAATCAAAGATTAAAAGAAAGAAAGCAAAGCAGGAAGAAAGGTAAACCATGAGAACGAACGACGATGATGTAAAGATCTTTCACCCCAAAAAGAGCGATAACCCGGGCGCCGATTTTGCCGCGCTCGCCGCTTTGACGGATGAATTCAGGCGCAACGGCAACGCAAAGAAGGCGGAGGAGCTGGGCAAAGACCTTGCCTCCATTTCGCCCGAGAGCCTTTGCCCCGAGCAGACATCGGGCCTGCCGAACAACGTCCTTTTTCAGCTTCGGGTGCTGATGATATTCTCGGCGCAGCTTGCGCTGCATAAATATATGCCGCATCCCGTGCTTGCAACGCAGGCGACGAATGCGCTCTATGCCGAGCTGGAGCAGAACGCCGAGGGGCTGTTTGCAAATATCTATGAAGGCTCGTCGTTCTCGTTCTATTATCTTCCTGTCAGAAAAAATAAAGATGTCGAACGGGAGATAGGCAGGAATTTTGCCATGCTCTGCGACAAGGACGATTACGAGCCGTATATCGCCCTCGGCAGGCAGGTGTTCACCGCCGTCGACGCCTATGTTTACGACCGTGTGGAGGCCATGCGCTTCGAGGCGTGACGTAACAAAATTAATTTAAGATATAAATAACGGAGCTGTCTCACCTTTCGGCGGGGCAGCTCCGTTTTTGCCTTATTTACTTTGTAATAAAGCCCGTCAAGGTGCGGAACCAATAGCACATGACGGTGTAGATCATCGTGAAGAATTCCTTGAGGCCGAGCTTTTGCAGGAATGCCGCAAAGTTGTCGCCTATGAGCGTGTCAAAGGGGGTGACCTCGGTGCTCTTGCGGTAGTCGCCGACCTTCTCGACGGCTTCGCCGTTCATCACTGTGAAGGCCTCCGTCCTGTAATTGAACGGGGTGGCGTTACCCATTGCGTAGTAGACGGTTATCCTGACCGTGTGCAGGCTCACCTCGGGGATCTCGCCCTCATAGGGGATCAGAATGCTCTCGCCGGGGGCAAGGCTCTTGGCGGGGTCGACCTTGAATTTAAGGTTCAGTCCGTCGCAGTTGACGGCGGTGAGGCGCACCTTGCTCTCCTTGCAGACGTTGGTGACCCTCAGCATACCCGAATTGCCGTCGATATAGCCGGGGGCGCCGTTCTCAAATTCAAAATAGACGGTTGAGGACGGGTTCGAGGTGTATCTGAACTGCGGATAAGCGGGGTCGGAGTAAACGTCGGTGAGATCGTCGGTCAGCAGCAGCTTCATCAGCAGCACGCGGGTGTAATTATCCCAGTAGGTCATGCCGTGGAAGAGACCGTCGACAAACCAGGTGTTGTCGGGCATATAGGCGGTGGAGGCGTCCACGGTCATGTCGGGCGAGACCTTGTATTTGCCGTCGCAGTCATTCACCTGGGTGTAGCCGTCGGCGAATCTCCAGCCTATCGGGGCGCAGGTGGCGCCGGTGGAGCAGTAGGTGGGGATTATGCCGTCGGAGTTGACCTGCATACCGGTGACGGAGTTGTTGCCCGTGCCCGCGATTATCGAGATATTCATGCCGTTTGCTCTGCACTCGGCGAATTTCTCGCCCATCTTGGGCAGTATCTCGTAGTGGAAGCGGTCGCACTTAGCGATAAGCTCCGCGCTCTCGACGGGGTCAAGGAGCTGAGCCTTCACTTCCTCATATTTGTCGGCGGGGATGAAATCCCAAATGCTACCCCAGAAGCCCATTATCTCAAAAACATAGGGGATGAGGGCATTTATGACCTTGTCGAGGAAGCCGAGCTGTTGCGCTTTAACGAGCCAGTCGTAATCCTCCTCCCACCTCATGCCGTGCTCGATGAAGCGGAGCAGGCATTCCTCATCGAGGGCTGCGTTGCAGGAGGCGAGGTCGTAGGCGAGGGCCGCGCCGCCGATGGCGGGGATAGTCATAACGGCGTTGTCAACGTCGTTTTTGTAGCCGAAAAGGTTGAGATAGGTTGCGGTGACCTGACCGCCGTGGCTGACTGCGAAGATATTCACCTTATCCTTGCCGCTGTATTCCTTAACGGACTGTATGTATTCGTCAAGCTGAGTGGCGCAGAATTCGCTGCCCATTCTGAAATCGCAGTTGAAGTTGTATATCTTGCCGTGGCCGATGTATTCGGCGATCTCGGCGGAGATATCCTTCTCGTGGCGGTAGCTGCCGCTCGGGTAGAGATTCATCAGGGTGATGTCGTTGGTCTCCTCGGCGGTGGAGTAGTAGCGCTTGAGCTCGTAAACGCTTGAGCCGTCGGGGTTGCAGCGCATTTTGTCAAACATTGTGATGAATTCCTCACCGACAACCTTGGCGATGTATTCTGCGTCGCCCACGGTCATTTTGCCGAGACCCACGCCGATTTTCGCAATGTTTTTGAGCACGCGCTCCATGATGAGATCCATGTTGATGCCCCAGACATGCTCGCCGGTCTCAATGCTGTCGCCGTAATAGAGAGCGGAGGAGCTGTAGCCGGGCACGATGATGACCGGGTAATCGGTCAGCTTGCCGGTAACCTCCGCATTTGCCGACGCCGTGAACAGGCAGGGCGCAATGAGCAGGCAAACGCACAGGAGTATCGCCGTAAATTTTTTCATTTTCTTATCACCTTTCCCTAAAGATAGTTATGACAATTTATTATAACATAATTTTGTTCAATTTGCAACTGCCTGAAACACAGTGTTTTCTGGGCTTTGTTCAGTTTCTAAGTGACCAGTGATTATTATGGTTAGTATCAAGATAGTAACAAATTTCAAACAGGAAAAGCGGGATAGCCTTTTCCAGACTACCCCGCTTTTCCTTTAGAATGATTCAATTAAAAGAAGATTTCAATATACTTGTACGCAAGAGAAATGAATGTTTCAGCCGAATATTTGAACACGTCAACAAGGTTTGTCAACGTCAGTTTCGGCAGCTCCGTTCCCATAAAAGAATCAAAGGCATTCTTCAGGAATTCTGTAATTTCGTTCATAATTAATCCCCCTTTAAGGTTTTATTAATTTGCCCTGTTTGAACAGTTCAAGCATTTTAACATTCTGTTTCGCCGTGCCCAAGTAAGGTGTGAACCCGTTTGCCGTTGCAATCTTTTTCTTCAACTGCTTTATCATCCAAACCTTTTGCTTTGAGAATTTCCTGTAAAGTCATTGTTTATTTCCTCACTTTCAAATTACGATTTTTACAAGTTTCGTCTTGTTTTGAAATACTCTGTTTTACTTCTGACCTTTGAAGAAGGGTATAAAAAAAGCACCCTGCAAATGCAAGATACTTGAATCAATAAATTTAATTGTTTGAAATCAATAGATGCCGTGATAGTAAAAATATCGAACAGCGAATTTTTCTTTATCAGATAACCTATCAAATATTCTGGTGTTCGGGTTATCGGATAAAAACTTTTTTACCTTCTTTTTGAAATTATCAATGTTTGATTTATTGAAAGTTTCAAAATTATCTCTTTGTGCATAGACATCCGCCTTTTTCATTTCAGCATTCCATTTCGCTTCTTCTCTACCACCATTCATATGATTCATACCGTGTTCAGAACAATATGAAACATCTTCTAACTGCCCACAAATAGCAGCAGAAAGAATTGCAGCGTCGCTGAATGAATTGTATAATATTTCCTTTATCGTATTCAATTGTTCTTCACCACCTTAGTCTTGAATGATTTTTGCAAAAATAGTAACTCCAACATTACCGTTATTATTATACTCCCTTGCGCCTAAAATTTCAAGCCCAGTCCCGGGTTTTGTGATAAATTCACTTTCCTTCCAATTATCTGTGACCAAACCTTTTGTTCCTGAAGGCATCTGAATTTGAAATTCAACTGGTCTATGTTTAAAAAATTTATTTTTTTGCACAAGCTAATCGAGGTGAACGCATTATCAAAAACAATTGCTTGTTTCGTACTAACAATTTTGTTTATATCAGAAACAATGGTTTTTGCAGATTTTTCAGAATTAAACCCTTCCCACGGCAGACCGACAGATTTCAACTTTCCGCTTGTGTTTATCCCAATAACATCGGTTTGGGATATTGAATGTCAAG
>ERZ780075.212-NODE-212-length-29935-cov-4.653983_pt1 | contig 29935 bp, 31 predicted proteins | sample MGYA00511839_ERZ780075 | MGnify/ENA primary metagenome ERZ780075 (study PRJEB29588, sample SAMEA2155953) | human gut metagenome | biome: human gut; feature: human-associated habitat; material: faeces | place: Denmark | collected 2008/2010 ...
GGTAATTTCTTCTTTCGGCTGAATATCGCCGAAAACGGCTGTCGGGTCGCAGTAGCCGCTGAATTCCTCGACCTTAAATGTAGGGTTGATGAGGGCATAGCTTCTTGCGAAAGCGTCGTCCTGCGAGCCTGCAAATATCTGAGAATCGGTCAGATAAAGCGGGATAGTCTCGATGATGTCTCTGAGAATGAGAGCCTTTTTGACCTCCTCATTCTCGTCCTTATAATTTTCGCTGAGATTAAGCTCAGCCTCCTTTGCGATAAACCAGCCGTCAAGGCGCATACCTGCTCTTTTCTCGGCGAAATGAGCCTTTGCCATCTCCGTGATACGCTTGCTGTCAAGAATACTTGTCATAGTCTTATCTCCTTATGTCTTAACGGTTTTCAGACCGTGTTCTTTAAAAACTCTGTCGAATTCCGCCATCATTTCGGGCGAAACGAAGCCGTCGGTGATGCCGTAATTGCCGTGCCACTTGTCCTTGCCGAATTCATGATAAGCGAGGAACTCAAAATCCGCATGGGAAGTGTCGAAGCGGCTGAAATAATCGGCAAAGCCCTCGGGGCAGGTGTTAACTCCGTTGATAACTGGAATGCGGATATGTATCTCCCTACCGCTCGTAAAGAAAAACTCGATATTCTTCTTTGTCTCTTTAAGCGAAGCGCCGACCCACTTGATATGCTGCTCGTCGTCAAAATGCTTGAGGTCGACTATCAGGTGATCGACATACTCCGCAAGCTCGGGCAGATGAACGCTTGAAGCGTTAGTCTCTATCGCAACGCTTATCCCCTGCTCGTGAAGGCGCTTAAAAAGCGGCAGCAGCTCGGCATACCAAAGCGTGCATTCGCCGCCCGTGAAGGTAACTCCTCCGCCGTCAAAAAACATCATTCGGCTGCGCATTATTTCGTCAAAAATATCGTCGCCGCTGCGTTCCTTGGCCTTTGGATTTTCCCTCGGTATGCTGTCGGCATTTGAGCACCACTTGCAGGCGAAATTACAGCCCTGCAAATGATAAACAAGGCGATTACCCGGCCCATCCTGAGAATAATTGAACCCCTTTTGGAGCACGAGCACCGAATCGCCTTCTTTCTGCAATAATTCAGTATAATTTTACCCTTTTTCGCCCCAAGTGTCAACACATATTATTTATATTGACATACGAAATTTAAAAATGTATAATATTTAAGATGTTTATTTAAGGGAGGGCGGCATTTTGGCGGCGCTTGATCATATTCATTTCGACTGTATCGACTCGACTAACACCTATGCCAGGCAGAATGCTTCGCGCCTTGCAGTCCCATGCCTTATAACCGCCGATATGCAGACGGGAGGGCGAGGCAGACGGGGTAAGAGCTTCTTTTCGCCAAAAGGCACAGGGCTTTATATGACCCTGCTTTTCAGCCCGACAGCTCCCCTGCCGCTGATGACCCCCGCCGCCGCGCTCGCGGTATGCGAATCGCTCGAAGCGCTCGGTGCGCCGAGGCTCGGCATAAAGTGGGTAAACGACGTATTCCTCGGCTCAAAAAAGATATGCGGCATCCTCTGCGAGCATTTTTTTGACTCGGGCAAGGAGTATATCATAGCGGGAATAGGGATTAACCTGACCACCGCCGACTTCCCCGATGAGCTTGACAAAGCGGGCAGCGTGAGCCTTGATATTCCAAGAGAAAAGCTCGCTGAAATGATAGCCGAAAAGCTGCTCGGCTACGCCGCCGACCCCGACGATTCGGCAATAGCCGCAGCATACGAAAAGCGGCTGTTTTTCCTCGGAAAAGAGATAACATTTGTTAAAGATAATGAGCAATTCACCGCCGTTGCCGACGGAGTAAACGATGAATGCAACCTGCTGGTCACTCTGCCGAACGGTCAAAGAGAAGCCCTGTCCTCAGGCGAAATATCAATAAAGATTTGAGGTATCGTAATGAATAATTTCAAAAGAATACTTGCCGCAGCCATGGCGCTGACGCTTATCCTGCTCGCTTCTTGCAGCAAAACCGAGGGCAACGCTGTGACCTCAGCAGAGAGTACGGAAACTGCCGAAACTAAAGCACAAGTCACCGACAATACTGTTAAAGGAACCGAACCCGAGACCGAGATCATTACCGACAAAGACGGAAATACCAAACCTTCCGAAAGCGCTAAACCTGCACAGACAAAAGCGGAAGTAAAGACAACGGCAAAGCCCGCCGCCACCGAAGCGGAGCTTATATCAATCCCCGATATTTCAAACGGCATCTCGCTGCTGAGCAAGACAAGCCCCACATCCAGGGGCACTCAGGCGAGCGTCACGGTCATGGGCACGCCGAATAAAGAATTCACCATCGAATTCTATGAAAACGGCAATGATAACCTGTCAAAATCCGCTGAATTCAAGGCAAAGACCTCGAACAGCTCGGGGATAATCACATGGGTCTTTACCGTGCCAACCTCATGCGGCAGCGGAAACTATAAAATAGTTATAAAAGAAAAAGGCTCTAAAAACAGCCTGCAGACCTCAATAACGGTTAAATAATTCTTTCGCATAAAAGGAGAAATGAAATGAAAAGAAAAGGTAACTATGTATCCGGCAGCTTCCCTCAGCGCAAGTGTGAATTCTTCACGGCGGAGAGCGGCCTTATCTCGAGCAAGGCACTCTGCCTCGCCTGCGCCGGGGACGGCACGGTATATATCGGCACGGACTGCGGTTTGAGCTACACCAAGGCGGACGGCTCCTTCGGCTCGTTTGCCTGCCCGCCCGTGGAAAGCATATTCGCTGCAAAGGACGGCAGAGTATTCTTCTCCTGCGGCAAAACGCTCTATATCGTTGAGAACGGCTCGATAAGCGAGATGCAGAGCTTTGAGGATGAGATAGTCGGCATCAGCGGCGAGGACAGAGTATTCCTTATGACCCCGCCGATGCTCTATGTGCTCGACGGCGGCGAATTCGTGCCCTACCTCGACACCGAGATGCCCGCAAAGGGTCTCTCCTGCGGCTGCGGCAGGATCGTTTCTTTCTCCGAAAGATCGCTGATGGTGTTCGCCGGCAAGAGAAAGCATTGGATGTGCATCTTCCCCGAGCACAGCACCATGCCCGAATTCAAAATCAACTGCGTTTCGTTCGATAAAGAGCTGGGCTTCATTTGGCTCGGCACGGACAAGGGCGCTTATATCTATGACAACGGCTGCGGCTGGTACGGCTACAACGAGATAAACGCCTTACCCGCCGAAGAGATATTCAGCATTGATTTCACCGACGACGGCAGAGTTATCCTCGGCACGGAAGCGGGGCTTGCGATAATCGCCGACGGCAAGGTCAAGCACCTGCCCGCCACACGCTGGGTATGCGAAGAAAAAGTCAACGCCGCCGTCGCCTGCAAGGACGGCATATGGACGGCTACGGACTCCGGCGTTACAAAGATATCCGAGTTGGAAATGACCCTGCGTAAAAAGGCCGATTATTTCTTTGACCTCGCCGAGAAATACTATATCCGCAAGCTCGGATATATAACAAGACTCCTTAATGTCAAGGACGGCGACCTCTCCACAGGCACACCGCAGATATCCGACAACGACGGCCTTTGGACTCACACCTATCTTGCGTCCCTCGCCTACTGCTACGCCGTGACGGGCGACGAGAAGGTGCTTGAGGCTGCAAGACGCTCAATGAACGCCATGATATTCCTCACCAAGGTTTCGGGCATCAAGGGCTTCACCGCAAGAGCCGTGCGCTTTGAGGGCGAACCCGGCTACGGCAAAAATCTCGATTTGCAGATCGACGGCGGCGAATGGCACAAATCCCCCGACGGCAAATGCGAATGGCTCGGCGAGACCTCCAGCGACGAGATGACGGGTCACTTCTTCGGCTTCTCACTCTATTATGACCTCTGCGCTGACGATGAAGAAAAAGAGACCATCAAAGGCGTTATCTGCGACATAGTCGATCATATTCTTGAGAATAATTATCATCTTTGCGATATCGACGGTCTGCCGACCACCTGGGCTTGTTGGGAGCCTGCTGAGCTTAACGGCAACAGCATGTGGCTTTGGGAGAAGTGCGTGAATTCGCTTGAAATTCTCACCTTCCTCGATGTCGCCTATCATATGTCGGGCGACGAGAAATACCGCAGGGAATTCCTGAAGCTCGCAACCAAGGATCATTATCTGCTAAACGCCGCTCAGCATAAAAAGGCCGACGGCAGAGTTACTCATATTGACGACAACCTGGCTTTCCTCTGCACCGCAACCATTCTCCGCATTGAGAATGACCCGTTTATAAGGGCATATATCCTTATGGGCATGAGGCACCATTGGGAATACGAGCGCCCCGAGCGCTGCGTAACGTGGAACCTGATGTACGGCGCATTCACCGACGACGTTTGCGACCTTGACTCTGCCGTTCAGGCGCTGCGCGACTTGCCGCTCGACTATGTCAACTACTATATGCTCAACGCCAAGCGCAAGGATCTTGTCTATGACACCGAGCAGGAAAAGTGGGGCGGCGGCAAGCAGCTCCTTGTGCCCCTTGCGACAGACGAGAGACCGCTCGCAAACTACGACGCCAACCCGTTCAGATTTGACGGCGGCAACAGTTCCACAGCTCAGTCGCCGAGCAGTTATCTGCTCCCCTATTGGTTCGGCAGATACTACGGCATAATCGACGAAGCTGACTGAGGTGAATAAAATGAATCTGCCATCGGATTTCACTATAACCTGCCACGCTGGCGCGCTCGGCACAAAGGCGAACACGGTCGATTCCGTGAGAACAGCCGTCAAATGGGGCGCTCAAATAGTTGAATTTGACGTTACGTTCCGCCCGAGCGGGCTGCCCGTCATAATCCACTCCGGCTCACCCTCCGAAAGTGAGGGCGAGCTGCTGTCGGAGGCGCTTGCGGCGGTCGCAGAGAGCGACACCTGCCGCATAAATCTTGATATCAAATCAACCGCGAACCTCTCCGAGGCCGACAGGCTCGTTGCCGAAGCGGGGCTGACGGACAGGGTGTTTTACACCGGCGTCGGCGAGGAATGGGTTGAGACGGTCCGAAAGAATTCGGCCATCCCCTATTATCTCAACCACCGCATCACGCTGAAGGAGGCTCTGAGCAAAAAAGCCGCCGAGCAGCTTGCCGCAAGGGCGAAGTCACTCGGCGCAATAGGGATAAATTCACATTTCTCAACCGCGACCAACGGCTATGTTAAGACGATACACCGCTGCGGGCTACTCGTGTCGCTCTGGACCGTGGACTCTCCGTCACAGATGAGGCGGGTATTGAAACTCGCCCCCGATAACATCACAACGAGGCAGCCTGAGGCACTCAAGAGCTTGGTCGATTCAATTAAATAAGCAAAAGAAAAGATTTTCAGTTTTTCGTTTCTGTGTTATTGTCCATTTTTTGATTTTCGCAAGCGCCGCCAAGAGCCATGTTTCGAAGATAGGCACTAAGGTTGTCCATCCCCAAATCGGTCATTCGCTTTTTTATCAATTCAAACTCTGCCGCATTTACAAAAAACTTTACCTGTATCGGTCGCTTGCGATTTCTGTTATCTGCCATATTCTCACCATTTGACCTGATGGAATTTTTCTAACAATTCCTCGCTCTCAAGGATATCTTCCAACGTACAGTTCAGCGCAATACAAATATCGCACAAGGTTTCGAGAGATGCGTGATCTACGTTTCTTTCTCCTTGCTCATAAGTTTGGATAGCTCTCTTGGGAATTCCGGCAGCGTCTGCTAATCCTTGTTGAGAATATCCTTTCCTAACTCTTAAAATTTTCAATTTGCTGTCATGTTTTGATGTAAAAGTTTCTAATGCTTGTTTTGGAGTCATTCCCATTTTCTTTTTATACATTATTCGTCCCCCGTTTGTCGTAAAAGAGAAATCATGGTGTTCTGTTCTACTGTAATCTCAATCAGACCGATAGATATTCTATACCTTGCAATCATTCCTCTGCCATTTCCAAAATACTTGATTTCACCGTTTTGTTCCTGTTCTTCTTCCGTCAAATCCCCATAATCCTCGCGTAAAAAATGCAACAAACAATCGTCAAGTTCGCATTGAACATTAGGATTTAATTTTTTGGTAATAACGTCATCCACATAAATGTTTCCTAAATCGAATGAAGCAACCGCATGAAATCCGTGCGGAAGATGACTACCGTTTATTCCGGATGCCTTTTTTAGTTGGTGACAGAGTACCGCTATATCTCTATCTGATTTGCTTCTGTAAAGTTTCATATCTTCCCGTTTCCAATCAACTTGAACACATCAAAAAAATTGTCCTCGTTTTTAAGTTCTGCCCACGAAAAGGTTAGAACATCTTTGCTATAATCATCATCTGCCTTAGAAATCCAAATACCTTCTTTGGCTGCAATTACAGAATACTGTGCGTTAAGTAATTTGGCATATCCTCTGGCTTGCGTTTTTGCTTCTTCCAATAGTTTGTTGGATGGGATGGTTAGTTTTGCCTCTACCAAGAAGTCCGCTGATTGATGCCCCGAAGAAACAACTGGATGAATTACAAAGTCGGGAATTAAAGCATGATTGTGATTGCCGATTTCGATATACAGTTGCTGTTTGTATTCGTTTTCAGTGTACCCTAATTTTTCAAGGAAGGGCTTAATAAGTTTATTCTCAACGTCTTTTTCACGAGCATAGATGTCATCTGCTTCATCAACAACATATTCCAGCCGAGCTAAATCACTTTTCGCCATATCAAGCAGATGGTTGTATGTTGATGGGTACAGTTCCACGCCGTTGATTCCTTGCATATTCTTGCGAACAATGGGAAGTTCTTTGAACACCGAATCTTTTTGAAGTTGCTTTTGCGTTATTTGCTTTATCTTTTGCGGACGTGCGATATATGTACATCTGTAATAGTAAAAGAACGGATCATTAAATCCTACAGAGACACTTCTCCAAATTGAATCAATTGCACTAATAGGAGAACGTAGATACATCACGATTAAATCGCCAGCTCTTGTGTCGGGATTGCATTGCCAGCAGCTAATAATATCTGAATTGTCACCAAAGAACGCATCGTCTTTTGAGCCGCCAATAAAGAATACGCTTTTAGGATCTGGTAAAGATTTGATAATATAACTATCCGTACCGCCAATATATTTGGGAGCAAAATCATATAAAAAAGAATATAACTCGTAGGGTGTCATGTTATGCTTAATTCTAAAATCAGATAGCGCAGCACAAACTTCGCCATAGTGGTATATTCTACCTTTGTAATCTTTTTTGACAGGAATTACGGGAAGAGTAATTTCAAATTCCTGTGATATTTTTTCGAGCACATTGTAGTTATGTTGAAAATAATAAGGAACGAACAGTTCTGGTAATTCCATCGCCAAAAAGGTTGTATAGTACGCCATTCCTCCACTAAATTCAGAAAAAAGCTGATTGTCAGACATTATTCCACTGTCATTTAATCCTTGATAGAACATATCCATTATATTTTCTATGCTATACTCGCCATCATCTAATTCTGCAATAGGATAGCAACCATACAGAAAGCCATAATCTTCAATGTTGATACCGTCGCTTAGCTCCTTTAATTCTGAATACAAGTATTCCGAAATCGCTTTACTTGGGCAATATGTTTTGTGCAACTCACAGATTGTTCGTGCATAATCTTCTGTAAACGAGTCGCAGAGGTTCCTCTCAAAAAATGCAACAACAGCTTTCCCATCAGCTTTCAAATATGTTTTCCAAATATAATCATTAAACATAATGCCTGTCCCTATTCTTAAAATTTCAAAAATTCATTATCTATCTGCTATAAAATCAAAAGCATAATGCTCTCCAATGTGTGTATACACATTATTATACATGGTTTTCGCAGTTTTTTCAAGATGGTACGGAATAATTCATCACATTAAAGTGTAACTTTTTTGAAAACACGCCCCAAGATGACCTTGGGGCGTGTGAGAATCAATCAAGTGATTTGTATTCTGTTACTGCCTTCAAATAGGCTTCGGGATTGCCGTTAAGCATCAAATCGGCGTATGCAATCGGGTCATTGTAGATAATATAGTCAAGCTCTGACCGCTGATACATATTGTCTATCACTTTGTTTTCAACCGCAACAGTGTCAATGGCAATCATCGTGCCGTCTGAGAACTTCAGCTCCACGCATACCGTATCAAAGTTAAATTCGCATGATAATAGGCGTTTCATGGTGAAACATCCGTAATTTCAAGGATTTTGTGATAGAAAAAGAACGATGTTAAGTCTTTCGACTCGACATCGTTCTTTTCGTAGTTGTTTTTCCAACCCTGTCAGACAGATGCCGTAAAATAGTAATTTTTTAGAATTACTGTCTTACGAGCACCCGTCTAAGCAAGGCGGTTTTTAATAATGCCGAATTACTGAGCGGCGTAGACGCTGACCTTCTTGCGGTCTTTGCCCATACGCTCAAACTTAACGGTGCCGTCGATGAGGGCAAACAGAGTGTCGTCAGAGCCGATGCCGACGTTGTTGCCGGGATGGATCTTGGTGCCTCTCTGTCTTACAAGGATGTTGCCTGCAAGGACGAACTGACCGTCCGCTCTCTTAGCGCCGAGTCTCTTGGATTCAGAATCACGGCCGTTACGGGTGGAACCCATACCTTTTTTATGAGCGAAAAGCTGTACATTTATCTTAAGCATTACTTTACACCTCCGTAGATGATTTTGATGTTTTTCGGATACTGCTTTGAAAGCTCTGTCAAATGAAGCCGAAGCCCGTCGAGCACCGCGAAGGCAGCCTCATTATCCTCTTTGAGGAGGAAGTGCATCTCAGCCTCGCCGACGCTCGCCTCAGCCGCCGCGCCGATTATCTCCGTGACGGTGTTGGCCGCCATATAGGCCGCCGACGACACACTCGCGCAGACAATATCGCTGCCGCTCTCGGCAAACATCGCATGACCGCTTATATCAAAGCCTGTAAGCCGGTCGTTACCGATCAAAAGCCGTACCTTGATCATAAGGCGGATTTTTACGCATTGATGGCAGAGATCTCAACCTTGGTATAGGGCTGTCTGTGACCCATCTTGCGCTTGGAGTTCTTCTTGGGCTTGTAGGTGAAGACGGTGATCTTCTTAGCCTTGCCGTTCTTAACTACCTTAGCTGCAACGCTTGCGCCTGCAACATAGGGAGCGCCGACGGTGAGGCCGTCGTCGGTACCGACTGCTACTACCTTATCAAAGGTGTAATCGGTTGCTTCTTCGGCGCCGAGCTTCTCAACGTAGATAACGTCGCCCGCTTCTACTTTGTACTGCTTGCCGCCGGTTTCGATGATTGCGTACATTCGGAATATCAATCCTTTTCTTTAGACTCGCTACTCTGGGGCACATTGCTGTTTTTGGGCATAACTCACCCGCCCCGAATATGCGGCATGAAAGATTATAACATAACCTTGCGGTAATGTCAAAGGTTTTTTGCTTAATTTTTAATTATTTTTGTTGTTGTCACAGGGCTGATAATCAGCCTGCTGATACGGGGGCTGCTGCTGCGGGAACTCAGGCTCCTGCGGGATTATCAGGGCGCAGATAATATAGAGGATTATCGGGCTGCCGAGCACGAATACCGACAGCAGCACATACGCCACTCTCAGCACGGTGGGGTCGACGTTGAAATAATCGCCCAATCCGCCCAAAACGCCGCAGAGTATCTTATTGCTCCTGCTTCTGTAAAGTTTCCTGTCCTTACTCATATCTATTCATCCTTTCCTGCCTGCATAGCAGCCGCTTCAACGGTGTTACGCATGAGCATTGCTATCGTCATTGGTCCGACGCCTCCCGGCACCGGGGTTATAAGCGAGGCTTTTTCTTTGACGGCCTCAAAGTCAACATCGCCGCAGAGCTTGCCGTTCCCGTCCCTGTTCATGCCGACGTCGAGCACCACTGCGCCTTCCTTGACCATGTCGGCGGTGACGAATTTCGCCTTGCCGACGGCGGCGACAAGGATATCGCCCTGCTTTGTCAGCGACGGAAGATCGCGGGTCTGAGAATGGCAGACCGTCACGGTGGCATTGCGGGCAAGCATGAGCATAGCCATAGGCTTGCCGACTATGTTGCTCCTGCCGATTATCACGCAGTGCTTGCCTGCGATATCGACTCCCTCATGCTCCAGCATTGTGACCATGCCCATCGGAGTGCAGGGTACAAGGCGGCCGCTGCCTATCGAGAGCCTGCCGACATTCTCCGGGTGGAAGCAGTCGACATCCTTTGCGGGAGATATGCGCTCGAGCACGGCGTTGCCGTCGAGATGCTGCGGCACGGGAAGCTGGCCGAGAATGCCGCTGACGGCGGGATCGGCATTGAGCGAGTCAATAAGCTCCAGCAGCTCGGCGGTGGTCGTCTCCTCCGGCAGGGCATGCTCGATCGAGATTATACCCGTGCGCTCGCAGGCGGCCTTTTTATTGTTGACATAGATGCGTGAAGCGTGGTCGCTGCCGACTATTATGACCGCCAGCGACGGCGATATGCCCTCGCTCTTGAGCTCCGAGACTCTGCGCCCCAATCTGTCAAGCTCCTGCTCTCTTATCGCTTTGCCGTCAATCAGCTTTGCCATCAAGCCTTCCTCCATATCATATTCTTACTTTTTTATAGAATCATTAATAGAATATTACAAATTTATTTCATTTTGAATCCGACGGCTGCTCGGACTGCTCCACCGCCTCTTCTTTGACCTCGGCGGGCTTCGCTTCGGCTGCCTCAGCAGCCTTTTTAAGCTCAAGCTCTGAGAAATAATCAACGCCGTCGATCGGCTTCGGGTGCTTTGTGTATTTAACAAGAAGTATCACCAGCAGCACGGCGCACACAAGCGCAAGAGCCGCCGAAAGCACCTGAGATATCCTGAGAGTCGTGCCCGCTATATAGAGGCTGTCGGTCCTCAAGCCCTCGACTATTGCGCGCTCAATGCCGTACCATACGCCGTAGCAAAGAGCTATCTGGCCGCTGAATTTCCTCGCTTTGCGGCAGATTATATAAAGCACGACAAAGCCGAGAAGGCAGGATATCGACTCATAGAGGAAGGTGGGGTGAACGGGCATTGTAGGATCCATCGTGATGCCCTTATCGGCAAAGAACGCCTGACGGGAAGTAATATCGTCGGCTATCTTTTGGCTCCACATACCCCAAGGCAGAGTAGTGTTGGTGCCGAACGCCTCCTGGTTTGTGAAGTTACCCCACCTGCCGATGCCCTGGCCGATGAGGAAGCTCATAACGGCGATATCGAGCAGATTCCAAAAATTCATCTTGCGGACGCGGCAAACGATATAAGCGGCAACAACTCCGGCGATAAGCCCGCCGTATATCGCAAGGCCACCCTCCCATATCTTCGGTATCTCGCTGAGATGAGCGCCGTAGTAATCCCACTTTGAGAATACATAATAGAGCCTTGCGCCGACGATGCCGGCAAGAGTGCCGTAGATGAGCACATCCACCATCTTGTCAAGATTCATCTTCCATTTATAAGCCATCCGCCCGCCGAAAAGCACAGCGAGCAGGAAGCCGAAGGCGATTATCGTGCCGTACCACTTGATGCTGATATCAATACCAAATATCGAGAACTCGGCAAGCACGCTCGGCACGCTGAAGCCGCGGCTGATGCCTGTGAAATAAACTACCGTATAATTTGACATCTTCAGTCCTCCTTGATTATCGGGCTGATAACGGAGAGCGCGGCGCATTCCTCACGCAGCAGCGCAAGCCTGCGCTCGGCATCCTCGAGCGTTACGCTCCTGCATGCCTCCAGCTCCTCAAACGGCTCATGGCCGCTGAAGCAAAGGCTCATAAGCAGGTTTGCCGTCTCGCTGACGTCATTGTAGCTCATTACCATTCTGCCGTAATTCTTTTTCCTTGCTCTCTCGAAGGCGGCGGGGTCGATGCCCTCGGTGCGCAGACGGGCAAGCTCCGCATGGATAAGCTCGACCGCTTTCTCAGGGTCGGCGCTTGTGCCGCCCACCATCACACAGGAGAAGCCGTATCCGTTGAACAGATCGGCGTCAAAGCCCATGTCTATAAGCTCGGCGTCCAGCAGCTCCTTAAAGAGCCTTGAGGATTTGCCGAATACGGCGTCAAGCATTATCGAAGTGGCGACCTCGTCCTTGATATTGAGCGTCGGCTCGGAAAGCCCCTCTTTGAAGCCGAGATAAAACTGCTTCTCGGCGACGGAGAATCGCTCCTCCACATATTTCTGAATGGGCTTCTCATCCTCACGGACAAATTTGCGTTCGATCTTTTTGCCCTCATTATTCCTGAGGCAGCGCTCAACGGTCGCAAAGACCTCGCTCGGCTCAACGCAGCCGACGACACAAAGCGCCATGTTGGCGGGGTTATAAAACTCTTTATAAAGCCTGTGAAGCAGGTCGGCGTCGATACGGGCGATGGATTCCTGAGTGCCCGCTATATCTATCCTGACGGGATTCTCGCCGTAGAGAGCGCGCAGCAGGTTAAACATAAGCTGCCAGCCGGGCTGATCCTGATACATTCTGATCTCCTGCCCGATTATCCCCTGCTCCTTCTCGACCGTTTCGGCGGTGAAATAAGGATTCTGCACGAAATCAAGCAATATTTCAAGCGATTCGGTTATATCGGACGAGCTTTTGAAGAGGTAGGCGGTGCGTTCAAAAGAGGTGTAGGCGTTTGCGCTGGCACCCGTCTTGGCAAAGCGCTCGAAAGCGTTCAGATCCTCGCTCTCAAAGAGCTTATGCTCAAGGAAATGCGCCGTGCCCTCGGGAATGGCTTCATACTCGCCGTTCTCATTCATAATGCTCGTATCTATCGAGCCGTATTTGACGCCGTAGAGCGCAAAGGCGGATTCATAATCCTTTTTGGGCAGCACAAAGACCTTGAGCCCCGACGGATGCTCGCCGCAAAAGACGCTCTCGCCGAGCCGCTCGTTTTTAATCTCACTGATCTTCATTTTCCGTCTCCTTTCCGTCGGACGCAAGCATGAATATCGTGTCTATGGACAGCTTCTTGGACGCCTCGCAGACCTGCTCGGGAGTAACGGCGTCAATGCCGTCCGCCACCTCGTCGGGGGTCATTATATCCTGCTCGTTTATCTGAGCGGCGTACCACCCCGCAATCGAAGCGGGCGACGAGAAGGTCAGCCTCTCACGCAGGCTGCGCTTTGCGGCATCGTAGACCTCGGGGTCGGTCCTGCCGTCGCGCAATTCGCCGAGCTGCTTGACAATGGCGGCGGAGACGGTACGCTCCTTATCGGTATCAATGCCGCTCTCGATAAGCACTATGCCCTTTGACTTTATAAGCCGCGAATAGCAGTAGTATGCAAGGCTCATCTTCTCACGGACATTCGCAAACAGCTTTGAATATGTGCTGCCGCCGAGGATATCGTTAGTGAGCATTACGGCGAAGAGATTGTCTCGGCTGCTCTGCATACCTGTGCGAAGCCCTATGATGAGCTTGCCCTGATTCACGGGGAACTGCTCCTCATGGCGGCAGAAACGGCCGCCTCTCTTAAAGAATATAGTCTCGGTCTCGACAGGCTCGCGCTTTATCTTCTTAAATCTCGAAGCGAATATCTTCTCGATATTCTCGGGCGACGCCGAGCCGACATAGGTTATCTGAAAAACGGCGTTTGCAAGCATACGCTTCCATGCGGCATAGACGTCGGCGCACTTGACCGCCGCCATCTCCTCAACGGTGCCGTATTCGTCACGGCCGTAAGGCTCATTTGAGCACATATGATTTATGCAGCGCCGCTCCGCGTATGTCCCTTTATTATTCATCTCCTCCTCAACAAGCTGAGTGAGAAGCCTTTTTTCGGTTGCGACGGCGTCCGCGCCGAAGCTGCCGCCCTTGGTATTTGGGGCAAATATCAACTCCGCCGACAGCTCCGCACACTGCTCGGCGATGCTCTCGCCGTCGAGAGCGAATCTGTCGTCAAGGCAGTTGACTACGAGGCTGAGCACCTGAGAATCGCCGCTCTTGCTTATCTCCGATGAGACAGTGGCGCCGTAAAGCTCATCGAGCTTACCGTAGAAAAGAGTGAAATCCGGATACTTCTTGCAGCTCCTTTTGAGCAGGCGAAGCATGAGAGCGTTCGCCGCCGCATTCTCATCAAGCGGCAAAGCCGAGGAGATAATGAGGCTGCTTGTTTTGAACCTATCGGTCTGCACGCATACAAGGCGGACTTTATCCGCCGGCATAGCTATATGCAGCATATAGTCACTTCCTTAAATCAATTTGTTTTCTCAGATATCGCACTCGGTGAGCTGCTCATAGGTCTCACGCCTGATAACAAGGCGATCCTTGCCGTCCTTGACCATTATGACGGGCAGCCGCGGAATACGGTTATAGTTTGACGCCATGGAATAGTTATATGCGCCTGTCGAGAGCACCGCAAGGATATCCCCCGGTTCGACGGGCTGGATATGAGTCCACTCCTGGATAAGGTCGCCGCTCTCGCAGCATTTGCCCGCAACCGTCACGGTGCGGCTGCGCTTCTCTGAGGCTTTATTGGCGCAAACTATCTCGTAGCGCGACTGATAGAGCGCATACCTCGGGTTGTCACCCATTCCGCCGTCGACGGAAACATAGGTGCGAACGTCGGGTATCTCTTTGACCGCGCCGACGGTGTAGAGGGTTATGCCCGCAGCGCCGACTATTGAGCGACCCGGCTCAATGAGGATAAATGGGGTCTCGATCCCAAGCTCCTTTGAATACGAATTGACCGCCGCCGATACCTTACGCATATAATCGCCGTAGGGTCTCGGACGATCGCTCTTGAGATATTTGATGCCGAAGCCGCCGCCGAGATTAAGCTCGCCGAGCTGCACTCCGGTCTCATCTTTGACCTGCTTAATAAGGTCGAGCATAACCGTTGCAGCAAGCTCAAACGGGTCAAGGTCAAATATCTGCGAACCGATATGGCAATGCAGACCTCTGAGGGTCACGTTTGACATGACAAGCGCCGTTTTTATCGCCTCAAGAGCCTCGCCGGTCTCAAGAGCAAAACCGAATTTTGAGTCTATCTGACCGGTTTTTATGAATTCATGGGTATGCGCGTCGATACCGGGCTTTATGCGGAGCATTATACCGATATTTTTGCCCTTATCGGCGGCAATGGCGTTCAAATTCTCAAGCTCAGTGATGTTATCGACTATCACTCTGCCGACATTGTTATCGACAGCCATTATCAGCTCATCACGGGTCTTGTTGTTGCCGTGGAAAACTATCTTATCCGTCGGGAACCCTACCGACAGCGCCGTATAAAGCTCTCCGCCGGAGACAACGTCTATGCCGACGCCCTCCTCGGCGCAGATACGGCACATTTCTTTGCAGCAAAACGCCTTGCTCGCATAGACGACAAGCCCTTTGCCGCCGTATTCATCGTCGATGGACTTCTTGAATTCCCTGAGATTTTTGCGTATCTCATTCTCGTCAAACACATATGCGGGCGTGCCGTATTTTTTGGCAAGCTCCACGGTGTCATAGCTGCCTATCGTGAGATGCCCGCGCTCATTCATTGAAATACAATCGGAAACGTACATTTTGCTGACCTCCCGTCCAAAATAACTGTTGCTCGGCGGTTACTGAGCTGCGGCCTCTGCCGCCGCTCTTATCTCTTCAACTCCGCTGCCTGTGACGGCGGAGAATTCTATGCGCCGTATATCGGCATAATCCGCAAGCTCCTTATCGAGCTCAGCCCTGCGCTTCTCCGTCTCGGTTTTGTTGAGCTTATCGCTCTTTGTGAGGACGATGACAAACGGAATATTCATCTCCTTGAGGAAGTTGAGCATCGTCATATCGTCCTGAGACGGGGCGTGGCGCATATCAATGAGCTGGACGACGAGGGCGATATCCCTGCCCGAATTGAAGTAGCCGTCCATAAGCTCAGCCCAGCGCTTTTTCTCCTTTTGCTCGCGTTTCGCGTAGCCGTAGCCGGGCAGATCGACGAAGTAAACGCCATCGCCCTTAAAGAAATTGACGGTTATCGTCTTGCCGGGCACGGAGCTGACCCTCGCAAGGTTTTTACGGTTAAAGACCTTGTTTATGAGCGAGGATTTGCCGACGTTTGACCTACCGGAGAAAACTATCTCCTTCTCTTTCGGCGGTGGCAGCTGCGATGAGGTGCCATATGCCGCCGTGAACTCTATTTTATCAAATCTCATATTTTATACCTGCCTCTCTCGGAGGGTTTCGACGCGCTGAATGCATCGAGCGGAGCAACGCTCTTCTCTTTCGGCGCTTCGCCGTAATTCTCTATCGCCGTGCGCCACACAGTTTCAACATTTTTAGCGGGTATGAAGCTGACATTCTCCTTGACCTTGGGGTCGACCTCGTCAAGGTCTGGCAGATTATCATACGGGATGAGCACGGTCTTTATGCCTGCCCTGTAAGCCGCCATGGATTTCTCTTTAAGCCCGCCTATCGGCAGCACCCTGCCGCGCAGCGAGATCTCGCCCGTCATTGCAACGTCGCGCCTGACCTTTTTGCCTGTGAGAGCCGAGACAAGCGCCGTAGCCATTGTAACGCCCGCCGAGGGGCCGTCCTTGGGCGTTGCGCCGTCGGGCACATGAATGTGGATATCCTTGTCTTTATAGAAATTCGGGTCGACCGAAAGCTCCTTAGCCCTTGAGCGGATATAGCTGACCGCCGCCTTGGCGCTCTCCTGCATCACGTCGCCGAGAGAGCCTGTGAGCTGGAGCTTGCCGCTGCCGTCGAGCACCGCAGCCTCGACCTCGAGCATTTCGCCGCCCACAGCGGTCCATGCAAGGCCGTTGACAACGCCGACCTCGGCTTTGCCGTCGAAGCGTTCGGGCTTGAATTTGCGTGAGCCGAGCAGTGCTTCGACATCCTCGGGCTTGACGGAGAGCTTTTCGCCCCTGCCGTCGACTATCATCACGGCAGCCTTGCGGCACACGGCGGCTATCTGCTGCTCAAGGCCTCTGACCCCCGCTTCCTTGGTGTATCCCTCGATGATGAGCGAGAGAGCCTTGTCGGATATCCTGAGCTGCTTTGAAGTCAGCCCGTGGCGCTTTATCTGCTTCGGTATAAGATGCTTTTTGGCTATGTTGAATTTCTCCTCGAAGGTGTAGCTGCCGAGCTCTATTATCTCCATTCTGTCCTGAAGCGGCTCGGGGATATTTGAGCGGACATTTGCCGTGGTGATAAACATTACTCGGCTCAGGTCAAACGGCAGCTCGACATAATGATCGCGGAATGTAGAATTCTGCTCCGGGTCAAGCACCTCGAGCAGAGCGGAGGTCGGGTCGCCCTTATAATCGCTTGAGAGCTTGTCGACCTCGTCGAGCAGTATCAACGGGTTCTTGGTGCCCGCCTGCCGCAGCGCCTCGATTATCCTGCCCGGCATTGAGCCGATGTAGGTCTTGCGGTGACCTCTTATCTCCGCCTCATCCTTGACGCCGCCGAGCGAAAGACGGACATATTTCCTGCCTGTTGCCCTCGCTATCGAACGAGCAACCGAGGTCTTGCCGACTCCCGGCGGGCCGACAAGGCAGATTATCTGCCCCTTGATATCCGGCGCAAGAGCCCTGACGGCAAGATACTCGAGTATCCTCTCCTTGACCTTCTCGAGACCATAATGGTCTGCTTCAAGTATCTTCTTTGATTTTTTAATATCGGTATTCTCTTTTGAATACTTATCCCACGGCAGCGAAAGGCAGATCTCAAGGTAATTCCTGCTCACCGCCGCTTCGGGCGATTGCGGCGAGCTTTTCTCGAGCCTGTCGCATTCGCGTAAGAGCTTATCTTTGATATCGTCGGAGGCATTCAGCTCGAATATCTTACGGCGGAACTCATCAAGCTCCTCCTCCTGCGACACTCCGCCGCCAAGCTCCTCGGAGATTATCTTCATTTGCTCACGCAGATAATACTCACGCTGATTCTTGTCTATCTGCTCCTGCACTCTTTCGCCTATCTCAGCCTCGAGGTTGAGCAGATTGCCCTCGTCGGCAAGCAGCACGCAGAGAGCCTCAAGGCGCTTAATCTTGTCAAACTCCTCAAGTATTCGCTGCCTGTCCTCATATTCTATCATAATATTGCCCGCAACATAGTCGGCAAGCTCGCCCGGCTCGGACTTCTGCATAACGCCGGTGACGATATCAACGGGCATCTGCGACGCAACCTCGACATAGTCGGCAAAGAGCTCTTTGGCGTGACGGACGAGCGCTCTTGAATAATCGCGCAGCTCCTCGGCAACGGGCAGCTCGGAAACGGGCACAATGAGCGAACGCAGGCACTTTGAATTCTTGCCGGCAACGCCGCCGATGAGCCTCGCTCTTGCGTTACCCTCGACCGCCACTCTGATATTGGTGTTTTTGCCGGGCATGCGAATAAGCTGCTTCACCTTGGCGATAACACCGATATCGTAAAGCTCGTCATAGTCGGGGTTGTCGACAGACACATCACGCTGAGCTACAAGGAATACCTCCTGCCCGCCATCCATGGCCTCTTTGAGCGCATTTATCGACTTCTCTCGCCCCACCTCAAAGTGAATGAACATATCGGGGAACACGACCAACCCTCTGAGCGCCACGGTCGGCAGCTCACGGGGCTTCTCGCTGAATGTTAAAAACTCTTTATCTATCATAACTTCTCCTTTTCGGATACACTGACCGATTATTCCATTATAGTGTAATATTATATAATATTATCGTCAAACCGTCAACTGTGATTATGGTTAATATTCTGTAAATTTTTTATGTATCCGCAATATTGAAAAAACCGCCGCACCGTTTGAACGATGCGGCAGCATTAATTATACTTTTTCTCTGTATTTTTTCCTTGCGTACCTGAAAATCACATAGGCAAGGCAGATGAGCACGAAAACGCCGATGCAGACAGCGTATTTGACGGTCTCCTCGGTCATTTTTTCGCCGTCGACGTTTGGCTCGGCTGCGGTATCTGTGCCGCCGAAGAAGAACGAGTTGGACGAAACTCCGGACGGGATATAATTTTTGACGTCATCCCAAAGCGAGCTCATAAGAGCCAGCGTCTCCGCGGGCAGATTCCTGAAAAGCTGAGTCTTGACGCTCCCCTCCTCGGGATAGAGCGTTTCATCGTGATAATAGGTATAATCGGGGTTATTATACACCTCGCTGTGCGGGCTGCCGTAGCAGATATATTCGGCGTTTGCAAGGGCTACATCAGGCTCGAGCAGGAAGTTGATATACAGCTCTGCGGCGAGCTTATTCTTTGAGCCTTTGAGGATGCAGGCGGAGTCAAAAAAGTAGTTGACGCCCTCCTTGGGGTAAACGAAGGCAAGGTCGGGGTTATTCTCCTTCATGGTGAGATAATCGCCGACAAAATAAGGTGCAAGCGCAGCCTCGCCCGACTCCATTTTGAGAAAGACCTCGTCGTTGACGTAGTTGGGGTTGACCCTTTTCTGCTCCTTGAGAAGCTCGGCGGCAGTCCGCCAAGCGGCAGGGGCGTCGGTGTTATAATCCATGCCGAGAATACTCTGAGCGATGGCAAAGGCATCCCTCGGGTTATTGATCATAAGAATTTTGCCCGAATATCTCTCGTCCCAAAGCGCAGTCCAGCTATCGGGGGCTTCCTCAACCATGGTGGTATTATAGATAAGGCCGATATAGCTGACGGTATAGGGCACGGAATACTCGTTGGTCGGGTCGTAACCGAGGTTGCGGTATTTGTCGGGGATATACTTGAAATTCGGGATATTGTCGAAGTCGATCTTCTCAAGCATACCTTCGCTTATCATACGCTCTACCATATAGTCGGAGGGTATAACGATATCGTAGGCGATCCCGCCGCCCTTTAGCTTGGAATACATGACCTCGTTATTGTCGTAGGTGTCGTAAACGACCTCGATGCCGTATTTCTTCTCGAACTCGGCATTGATATCGAGAGTACCGTCCGCACCGTCGGAGATATATTCGCCCCAGTTATAAACATAGAGCTTGGTGCCTCTGAGGGCGTCGATATCGCTCTGCTGCGCCGCAAAGGCCGCCGTGCAGGGTACGAACGCCAAAGCACACGCCAAAAGAATGGCAAAGAATTTTTTCACTGTTTTGCCGCTCCTTTCAGATAGATTTATTTCTTGCTTTTTGTTTTTTCGTCGCTCTTTTGCTGCGCAAAATTATAAAGGATGAGCAGCACAAGGATGCTCACGAAAATAAGGGCGGAGAGAGCGTACATATCGGGCTTTACGCGCTTCTTGGTCATCGCGAATATAGCTATCGGCAGGGTCTGGAAGCCCGGACCGCAGGTAAAATAGCTGATGATAAAGTCATCGAGCGAGAGCGTGAAAGCCATTATCATGCCGGTGATGATGCCGGGCATTATCGATGGCAGTACGACCTTGAAGAACGCCTGAGCGGGTCGGCAGCCGAGATCCTGCGCCGCCTCCGCAAGGTTTTTATCCGTTTGACGCAGCTTCGGCAGCACGGTGAGGATAATATAAGGCAGGCCGAATGTGACATGGGCTATCAGCAGCGTGCCAAAACCGAGGACGGCCTCCGAATTGACCAGTCTGCCGACAAACACAAAGAGCAGCATCATCGAGATGCCCGTCACTATCTCGGGATTCATCATCGGAATATTGGTGACGGCCATGACGGATGAGCGCATGAAGCCTTTTTTGTATTTATTGATGCCGACGGCTGCCGCCGTGCCGAGCACCGTCGCAATGACAGACGATGTGACGGCAAGGATAATGGTGTTGTAGAACGCGCGCAAAGTCGCTTTATCCTGGAATAGCGACTCATACCATCTGAGTGAGAAGCCGCTGAATACGCTCGTGCTGCTTGAGGAATTGAACGAAAAGATGATCAGAACGATAATTGGCGCATAGAGGAAAAGGAACACGAGCGCCGCATAGATCTTGGACGCAGTTTTCATATTACCATCCCCTCCTCGTCGCCGCTGAAGCGGTTCATGACCGCCATGCAGATAAGGATAAGCACCATCAGCACCAGCGAGAGCGAGGCGCCGAGGTTATAGTTATAAGACTGTTGGAACTGGCGCTCGATAACATCGCCGATGAGGTCAAAGGAGCCGCCGCCGAGCTTCTGCGAGATATAGAAGGTGCTGACCGACGGAACAAAGACCATGGTGATGCCCGAGATAACGCCGGGCATACTCATCGGGATTATGCAGCGCTTTATAACGGTGAGCCTGTTGCCGCCGAGATCCTGCGCCGCCTCGACCATGCTGTAGTCGAGCTTCGCCATAACGGAATAAATAGGCATTATCATATACGGCAGGAAATTATAGACCATGCCGAGTATGACGGCGCCAGAGGTGTTTATCATATGTATCGGGTCAATGCCGAGTTTTGCGAGGAACGAATTGATGATACCTGTATCCTGCAAAAGCGCCATCCATGAATAGGTCCTGATGAGGAAGCTCATCCACATCGGCAGCATGACAAGCATAACAAGCGTGCGCTGCACCTTCTCGGTCTTTTGTGAGATGATATAGGCGAGCGGGAACGCTATCAGCAGGCATATGACTGTGGCGACTATGCCGAACCAGATAGAGCGCAAAAATGTTGGCGCATACTTGCTCAGCGCCGAGATATTGTCGAGGGTGAAATCACCGCTCGGGTTTGTAAACGAATAATAGACAACGAATATAAGCGGGGCGACGATAAACAGCGCCGACCAAACCACATACGGCGAGGATATCAGCTTCGCCCTGAGAGAAGAACGGCCGCTCATTCCTCGACCTCCTCCTCGTCCTCGGGAAGCTCCGCGTTTGAAAGCTCGTCGAATTCTTCACTGAACGAGCTGTAGTCGCCGTACATACCCGAGTATTCGGATTTCTTCATAATATGTATCGCGTCAGGCTCGATAAAGAGGCCTATCCTGCTGCCCTCGGCCTGATAATCGGTGGTCTGTATCATCCACTTGAAGCCGCCGATATCAACGATTATCTCAAAGTGGACACCCTTAAATGTGACGGAAGTCACAACGCCGCAGAGCATACCTTTATCGGGCTGCACAACGTCCACATCCTCGGGGCGCACGACCACGTCACAGGCCTCGTTCTTGGCGAAGCCCTTGTCAAGGCACTCAAAGCGGTGGCCCGAGAATTCAACAAGGCAGTCGTCAAGCATAATACCGTCAAGGATATTGCTCTCGCCGATGAAATCGGCAACAAAAGCGTTCTTCGGCTCGTTATATATATCGAGCGGAGTGCCTATCTGCTGGATAACGCCGCTGTCCATAACAACGACGGTATCGGACATCGAGAGGGCCTCCTCCTGATCGTGGGTAACGTAAATAAAGGTGATGCCGAGGCGCTGCTGGATATTCTTCAGCTCCACCTGCATATCCTTACGCAGTTTAAGGTCGAGAGCGCCGAGAGGCTCGTCGAGCAGCAGCACCCTGGGCTTTACCGCAAGCGCCCTCGCAATGGCGACTCGCTGCTGCTGGCCGCCCGAGAGCGAATTTATGTTACGCTTATTAAAGCCCTTGAGGTTGACAAGAGCCAGCATCTCCTCGACAGTCTCCTTTATCTGCTTCTCAGGCAGCTTTTTTATACGCAGACCGAACGCAACATTCTCATAAACATTGAGGTGAGGGAAAAGCGCGTAACGCTGAAAAATGGTGTTAACCTGCCTTTTGTGAGGCGGTACACCATTAATTAACTTGTCTTCAAAAATCACTTCACCCTCGTCCGGCTCAATGAATCCGGCGATTATACGCAGGGTGGTCGTCTTACCGCAGCCCGAGGGACCGAGCAGAGTTATAAACTCCTTATCGCGGATATACAGATTGAGATTTTTGAGCACCTGATTATCCCCGAATGTGACGGAGATGTTTTTCAGATCAATAATAACGTTTTTTTTCAATTATGCAGCCCCTCTCTGCCGTGGTACAGGCGAATTATTAAAATAAAATATAGTGCAAAAATCTGCAAATGTCAACAATTTTTTTATCAGAACCGTGAAAAAGTAGTTGGGAGCAAAAAAATTCAAATATTTTTCTCATTCCAACTCGTAAATGCTCGTTATATCTCGTTTTTTCTCTGATTTTTTGTTTTAAAACTTTTTTTGACCTTTTTGAATTTTTATACCGTTTTTTAACAGAAAAACGCTCAAAAAGCCGGGCGGCTCTTTCACCGCTCCGGCCGTGTTCATTTTATTTCGAGGAAAAGGACGTTGCTTGCGCCGAGAGTGTACTCTAAATCGAGCACCCCGTCTTTCACTTCGGCGGTGCGTGTAACGGGGATAAGTCCGGCGGACTTGACATAGCCGTCACGCAGCCGGATAAAGTAAAGCTCCCTTGCCCACTCCGCTGAAAGGGTGGTCTTTGACTCCAAAACAGGGTCGTCGGGCGACCATGAGAAGCAGTCATCGGTGATATTGTATTTTACCCTGTCGGCGCACCATTCGTCAAAGAAATTGCAATCGTCATTGACAAGGTATTCGGTGACGGTCACGGTTTTGCCTTCGAGCTGCGGTACATTTATCCTAAATCTTCAATTCTCTAACATTGTCGGCTACATTCGGCAATTCATCGCCGAGCGCAGATGCGTCGAGGGTGAAAACCGCCTTGCCTGTGCCAGCAAAAAGCCCGGAAACGGCAGATATAAACAGAGCAACGGCGCTTAAAGCTGCGCAAAGGGGTTTGAAAACGGTTTTGATAATATTCATAACTACCTCTTTCGCACGCTAATACATTATATAGACCGATTATAATACTCTGCGGCGCAAAAATCAATCGCAAAAGCCAAAGATTTCACCAAGTTCGGACAAAATCTTCGGGAATGTTAATAAAATATTAAATTTTGCTTGCAATTTTTTATTAATGCTTTATAATAAAAACTGTATTGCATTCCCCAAATAATCTGTGAAGGAGAAAAAGAAATGGACCTGAGTAACATTATCGCCAAGAAAAAAACATACGCAAAGTATATGCTCAAAGAAATCACGCATATATGCAAGGACTTTGAGAAGCGCGCCCCCGGCTCCAAGGGCGAGGAGCAGGCCTGCGTTTACATGGCTGATGTGCTTAAAAAGGACTGCGGCTGCGACCGTGCGGACGTTGAATCCTTCGAGGAACATCCCGGCTCATTCTACGGCTGGCTTTACATCACTCTGACAAGCGTGCTGCTTGCCATCGTGCTGCTTTTTGTCGGTCTGCCCATAGTCTCCGCTATCCTTATCGTATTTGGCCTTTTTATTGCACTGATGCAGTTCGGCGCATATATCAAGCTCGTTGACTTCCTCTTCCCCAAAAAGATCGGTCACAATGTCACCGCTATCAAGAAGTGCACGGGCGAAGTCAAGCGCCGCATCATCTTCAACGGTCACCCCGATGCAGCATGGGAATGGCCCGTCAACTACAAGCTCGGCGGCGTCGGCTTTGAGAGCCATGCCATCATCTGCGGCGTCGGCGCTCTCTATTATCTCGTTCTTTCTATCATTGCCTGCGCCAAGTTCGGCGTTGTCTCCAAGATAGTCGACGAATCATCCACCATGACCACCTGCGCTCTTATCGGCCTTATCTTTGTCCCCTTCCTCATCGGTCTCTATTTCATGTGGAATAAGCACAGAGTCGTTGACGGCGCAAACGACAACCTCTCCGGCTGCTACATGGGCATAGCTATCCTCAAGGCGCTTCAGGATGAAGGCATTGAGTTTGAGAATACAGAGATAGGCGTTATCCTCTCCGGCTCCGAGGAAGCGGGTCTCAGAGGCGCCAAGGCATGGTGCGAGGCTCACAAGGGCGAATTTGACGACGTGCCTACCTTTATTTATTCCTACGATACTATTCACGATCCGAAGCAGCTCATGACCAACTACCGTGACCTTAACGGCACCGTCAAGGCTGACAAGGACGTTTCCGACCTCTTTATGGAGTGTGCCGAGGAGCTCGGCATATTCTGCAAGAAGGGCTGGGTTCCCCCGCTCGGCGGCGCTACCGACTCCGCAGCCTTTGCACAGGCAGGCTTTAGAGCAACCGGCATCACCGGCCTCAACCACAAGCTCGAGGACTACTACCACACCCGCAGAGATACATATGACAACATGAATCTTGAAGGTCTCGCAAACTGCTTCGCAGTCAGCGTCAAGGTGCTTGAGAAATTCGACGGCGGCGCAAAGCAGTAATCACATAACAGACAAAAGCTCGGGGCTTCCGATAGACGGAAGCCCCGATATTTTTTGTGTTCTGTTTTGTCAGTCAAATGCTCTGAGGGTCTGGTTCTTATCGGAGACCATGAACTGCGGGTATTTCTCATTGACGCCCGCATAGAATTCGCCGTCGCAGCTGAGCAGCCACATCAGGAAGCCGCTCATATCCGAGCCGTAGGAGCAGGAAACGTGAGGAGCACCCTTGATTATGTAAGTATACTCGGGATAGAGCGCCGTTGAGAGGTCAACGGTTCTGTCGGGTGAGAGATACTTGGGGTCGGCGGGCACATAATCGTCGCCGAGGGTCTCGCCGTACTTTGCGACTGTCGCATAGCCGGACATCTGATAAGTCTCGAGCACGCCGTCGCCGTTGAAGTTTGCGCTTTCATAAACGGGAGCAAGCGGCGTATCGTAATGCGCTACAATAGCTATCTTTACGCCGTTATCTATCATCTCGTTGATGAGCTTATCCCTGTTTTTCATCATAAGCTGAAGCCTCTCGGCCTTTGCGATGAATTCGGCATTCTCCTTTTGTTTGTCGCCGAATATGAAATCGAGAGCGTCACCAAAATCCTGCGGCTGCACAAGACCCCAAAGCGGCAGCATATAGCCGAATATCGGAGTGAGGGTCTTTTCGTAAGCCTCTTCCTTATAATTATCAATGATAAAATCGGTCAGTTTTGTGACAGCCTTGAACGCGCCGAGCTTATTAAGAACCTTGATAAACACGCCCGCTGCGGGCTTGTCTCCTACAAGGGAGAGAACGTATTTATAAAGGTTGTCGGGGGTTATTTCGACCTTGCCCGTCAACATATCCGAGGCGACCTGAGCGCCGCAGAAGGTGGAGGACATAAAGAGACAGCGCTCAACCTTGCTGTAGCCGTATTTGGTGAGGTAAGCGACAGTCATAATGCCGCCCATGCTTGAGCAGACTATCTTGACCTTGTCGTGACCGGTCTCTCTGATGGCGGTGTTTACCGTCTCGTTGATATCATCGGCAACCTCCCACGGATCAATGCGCCAGTCATAATAAAAATAATATGTATGACCCTCGGCAAAGGTCTCGGTGCAGGCTCTTGCGATACCCGTCTCGTTGCGATCGTCGGTTATGACCTCTTCATAGTGATCTGCGCTGAGCGGGTATTTCTTGTAACCGACATTATACATTGACGAGCCGTCGGGATTCATCGAAAGACCGCCCATGATCTCATTGACATAGTCAAGAAGCACATCCATGGCGGGGTCGAAGCTGAAATTCATAACTCCCTTGTAGATCATTTTGACAAGGCAGCCGACAACGCCCTTTGCGTCTATAGGAGCGATCGCCGGGCGCTGCTGCTCGGTGCCGTAATCAATGCTCAGACCGTTAAAGTCCATGCCTCTGACTATTACCACGGGAAGGTCGCTGCACTCCCCTGCCTGCTGTGCGGAATGGGCAAACGCCGGCACACAAGCGCCGAACGCCAATACCAGCGCCAGCAGGACGCTGATGACTTTTTTCATTAGTATATATCTTCCTTTCCTTCGGGCATTCGCCCGTTAAAATACTTGCAGATCAGACATCGACCTTGTAGTGATGAACATAAAGACCGATCAGCTTATCGTAGTCGAGCACATGCATATTTGCGCCGTCCTCGGTCGCGAGGAAGGTAAGCCCCTCGGCCTCGACCTTATCTCTGCCGACGTTTCGCTCAAACGCTATCTTGGTTTCGCCCGTCCCGACGTTGACGCTCAGGATATTTTTTGTCCATTTGCCGTCTCTCTCTTCGCCGGTGTCGCTTGAGAGATAGAGAGTGCCGTTACAAAATTCGCCGCCTTGTATGCGATGGATATCCTCCATGCCGGTGACGGTGATCTCCTTTACAAAACGCATACCGTCGTTGACATCGTACACCCTGATCTCTTTTTTGTGCGACCAGCCCGAGGCATAGAGCAGCCCCGTATTGCCATCAACGGCGAGCCACGGGATGCCGTCGTCGTAAAGCTCGTTCGGCAGGTCGTATATCTCGCCTGTAGGCTCAAGGGTATTGCAGTCAAAAACGACTATGCACGCCTTGCACTCGCCGCCGCCCTCGACGGAGGCATATATTTTTCCGTTATATGCGCTTATGCCGCCGATATGATTATTGCCCCTTTCCCTGCATTTATCGGGCAAGGGATTGAGCCGCACCTTTACGGTGGTCATGCCGTCAAGAGTCCTCTTTGCAAGCGCCGTGGTATTTATAGCGGTTATCGCTCCGCTGGTATAATAATACTCGCCGTCGGTGGTGATCCCCTGCCCTGCGGTGAAGGCTTCACCGAGCACGACGAGATCCTGCGAAACAAGCTCAACGCCGGGGGTACTTTGCGCCCTCGGGCCGACCAAAAGGCAGATGAGCCAAAGCGGCAGCATTATCAGTGCGCGTATCCTGCTGAAAAGCGTCATCGGTTACCTCCAATCGGAATTTTATATGTGTTATTTTATCACACTGTTCACAAAATAGCAAATATTACATTAAGGTTTTTTAATTTAAAATTGAATATTTTTTAATATTTTTGTCTGTTTCCGACAATCAGCCTTTACAAATCGAAAAGAATTTGTTATAATTGTTTAAAAATTCAGTGGAGGCTATAACATGAAAAACAGCAAAAAGATCCTTGCCGTCCTCCTTACGGCGGCGATGCTTTTATCCTTTGCTCCCTGCGCTTTTGCAGAGGGCGATGAAAGCAGAATTGATTACACTATCAGCAACCCTTACGCAGGCGTCGATTTCGACTCCTATCATCAGTATAAGACCGACCTTCACAGCCACACGCTCTTCAGCGACGGCGGCTACACCCTGCCCGAAATGGTCGAGCGCCACTATGAGCTGGGCTTCGATATCATGGCGATAACCGATCACGGCTCCGTCAGCTACGGCTACACCGAGCAGGATCACTGGGATGTCATGAAGCTCGTCAGCCTTGTCAGAAAGAAGAGAATCGATTCCTCCCTCCTTGACGAAAGCGGTACCGCCGAGAACGGCAACGCCTATAAGGTATTCAAGCAGGGCGGCGACGAATATTATCAGCAGACCCTTGCCGACGGCACAGACGGTCAGACCATGCTGCGCGTGCCCTACGGCGTTGAAAATAACCCCACCTCCTTTAACAACGCTCACGTCAACTCATGGTTTGTCGATTACGGTCACAAGGTCATCGGCGGCACAAGCAACTATGAGCGCCCGATAAGCAATGTCGACAAGCTCGGCGGTCTCTCGGTTATCAATCACCCCGGCGAATACAGCAACGCCCGCGATGAGCTTTACACTGCCGACGCCTATAACGCCGAGAATCCCATGTATAACTACAAGATAAACAAATTCGCCCACCTGCTCAGGACATACGGCACCTGCATCGGTATCGACGTCAACAGCAAGGGCGACTACAGGACTCGCTTCGACAGGAAGCTCTGGGATATCCTGCTTCAAAAGGTCACCCCCACCGGCAGAAACGTGCTCGGTATTGCCTCCACCGACTCTCATAACCTTGACATCGTCGACTCCGGCTATGTACTTGCGCTCATGCCCGAGAAGACCTCCGCGGCGCTCAAAAAGAGCCTTGAGAGCGGTCAGTTCTTTGCGGCGAGCAAGTATATCGGCAACTATGACGAATTGGTTCAGCTTTATGAGGAGGTACGTGTGATCAAAAGCCTCGAGGCGTCGAGGGTTGCCGGCAAGCTGAGCGAGGCAGTTAAAAATATCGCCGCTCAGATAGAGAACGGCAAGCAGAAGGATCAATATAAAGTCGAGGACGGCACCGTTGCCCCGAAGGTAACGAATATCATCGTTGACAACACCGCCGACACCATCACCGTGACTGCCGAAAACGCCCTCACCGTTCACTGGATAGCAGACGGCAAAGTCATCCACGTCGGCAACAAGCTCGACCTCAACGATCACTCCGACGAGATAGGCAGCTATGTCAGAGCCGAGGTATTCGGCGCGGGCGGCATCCTCTATGTCGAGCCCTTCCTGCTCAGCTATGACGGCGCACCCGCACCCGAGGATGAGGGTCACTTCTATGATTTCGGCACTATCGCATCACTCATCTGCGACACTCCCGTCAGAATCCTCGAAATAATCCTGCCGCTCGGTCTTATCTTTAAGCTCGCAGGCAAATAATCGGTTTATCGGCCGCCGCGCCCCGTGCACGGCGGCTTTTATCTAATCAAATCGGATTTTTGATGAAAAAACTCGGTTTTTTAGAGTTTTTTATTGAATTCACTTCAATAAAATGTTACAATTAATTGAAAAAATTTAATCGGCGGGTCTTATGTGCCGTCAAGGCAGCGCGAGCGGCATATCGACCGGCCGAAACTCACTCTTTCACTCTAATTTTGAAAGGTTGGAATTCAAAAATGGATTACAAAATGAATCTTACCCAAGAAGAGCTTGACATCCTCAACGGCTCCAAGGGCGAAGCGATGGCGAAGGTCATGAAGACCCTCGTTATGTACGGCGACGCTTTCGGTGCGACCAAGATGGTGCCCGTAACGAGCAAGATGGGTCATCTCGTCACCAGCTTCGGCCTGAAGGTCATGAAGCCCGTCTACGACCTGATGGATCAGCTCATCGCCGGCGGCGCACTCTCCGGCCAGAAATTCACCGTTGACCCCAAGCCCCTTGACCCCAAGGTGCCCGCAAACCTGCTCCAGAAGCTCGTTTTCAACAAGTTCATGTATTCGATGCAGGACAGCTACGACGCCCAGCTCACAAAGCTCGGCCTGCTTGACAGCAAGTCCTACACCTGCACCTGCTACATGGATGAGGTCGGCAACAAGCCCGCAAAGGGCGACGTTCTCTCATGGGCAGAGTCCTCGGCAGTTGTTTATGCAAACTCAGTCCTCGGCGCGCGCTGCAA
>ERZ780075.221-NODE-221-length-29306-cov-4.998291_pt1 | contig 29306 bp, 29 predicted proteins | sample MGYA00511839_ERZ780075 | MGnify/ENA primary metagenome ERZ780075 (study PRJEB29588, sample SAMEA2155953) | human gut metagenome | biome: human gut; feature: human-associated habitat; material: faeces | place: Denmark | collected 2008/2010 ...
CTACGGCAACGACTTCGCATATTGGAAGGATATGATCTCGAACCTGCGTATGGTCGGCTATGACTACGCTATCAGCATCGAGCATGAGGATTCCCTCATGAGCCAGGACGAGGGCCTTTCAAAGGCAGTCGACTTCCTCAAGGATGTCCTTATCACCCAGAACACCGGCGATATGTGGTGGGTGTGACAAAACTTTTCGCGAAACAAATTTATATCGGGAGTATACAAAACAATGGATAAGAATAAGAAGATAGGTTTTGCCGTTATAGGCTACGGCGGAATGGGCAGCTGGCATGCGTCGACCTGCGCGGACGATTTCAAAGACACGGCTGAACTCATAGGCATCTATGATATCAAGCCAGAGAGGCGCGCGGCTGCCGAGGCTGAGGGCATTCACGCTTTCTCTTCGCGCGAGGAACTGCTCGCCGACGAGAGAATCGACCTCGTCACCGTTGCAACGCCCAATGATGTACATAAAGAAAGAGCCATAGCCGCCATGGCGGCGGGCAAGAATGTTATCTCCGAGAAGCCCGTGGCGCTGAGCCAGGAGGAGCTTGAGGAGATGATAGCCGCGTCCAAAAAGTACGGCAAGCTCTTCACCGTCCATCAGAACAGACGCTGGGATCCGGACTTCAAGTGCGTCCAGAAGATCCTTGCGGATAACGAACTCGGCAAGGTGTTCCGCATCGAGTCCCGCGTTCAGGGCTCGCGCGGTATCCCCGGTGACTGGCGCAACCAGAAGGCGCACGGCGGCGGCATGGTGCTCGATTGGGGCATCCACCTGCTCGACCAGGCGCTGCGCATCGGCGAGGGCAGAAAGCTTATCTCCGTCTATGCAGAGCTGACAAATGTCACCAACGAGGAATGCGACGACGGCTTCAGAGTCACGCTTATCTTCGAGGGCGACCTTTCGATGTATGTCGAGGTTACCACGAGCAACTTCATCGAGCTTCCGCGTTGGTATGTCCTCGGCGAGAACGGCTCCGCCGTTATAAACGACTGGGATCTCAACGGCGAGATAGTCAAGGTCTCCGATTGGGAGAATCGCGACGCAGTGCCGATCCTCGCGGGCGTCGGACTGACAAAGACCATGGCTCCGAGAACCGACGACACCATAAAGCGCTATCCGCTGCCCAAGGTCGATTCGAGCTGGACTCAGTTCTATGAGAACGTTTTCGCTGCTCTCAGAGGAGAGGAAGAGCAGCTGATAACGCACGACCAGCAGCGCAGACTGCTCAAGCTTGTTGACGCCATTTTTGAGAGCGGAAACGAGAACAAGGTCGTTTTCTTCGACAAATAATATATTATAATTTCGCCGCGCAGCGAAAGCCGAAAGACTTTTATCGCACGGCGATTTTTGATTTGGCAGTAATTCCTCTTTAGGTCTCGTTATATTGCATAGCAGGCTAAATTTTAGTGCAAAGTGCATAAATTACGGCTTTCTAATTTGGCTATAATAATCAAGAAGTAGAGATTTGTGAACAAAAAATTAAGATTTGCTTCCGGGGATTGACTAACGGTCATTTTTGTAGTAAAGTATCTCACGCAAAAGAAAGTGACCGGCAGTCAGTTCGGAGGTGAACACATGGCGACGGTTGAAGAAAACAAGACCGAGAAGCGGTCGAAGCTTATGGAAGCGGCTCATTCGCTCTTTACGAGCGGCAGCGCGCTCAAGCCTCCGACAATAGACGAGGTCGTCAAAATGGCGGGTGTTGCCAAAGGTACGTTTTATCTGTACTTCAAAGATAAATACGACCTTATGGATCAGCTCTTTTTGAAAAAGCTCGCCGAGTGCGTCAATTCCGCGCTCTTTAAAACGCGGCAGCAGCTCGCCGGCAGACAGGTTGAAGACGCCGAGCGCGTGAACGCTTTTCTCGATAACGTTTTTATGTATATCGATGAAAACAAAGCGTTCCTGCCCCTCGTCAGAGACCGCGTCTCCTCGTGCTACCGCCTGATGCTCAAGGGCAGGGAAGCGGAGCTCAAGGAAGCATACGACAGCCTCGTAAAGCTGTTCCTGCGCCACGGCTTCACGGAATACGAGAGCGAGATGAACATATATATGTTAGTCTCGATGCTCGCGCCCGTCAGCTGCGACAGCGCGATCCAGGGCGAACCGTATAAGCTCGATGAAATAAAGAGCGGAATGCAGCGCCTGACAAACAAACTTTTAGCATAATAAGGAGGAAAGGGATATGATATCTAAAAAGTTAGCAAAGTGGATAGCCTACCATCCCAAAACTGTTCTGATAGTTTGTCTTATCCTGATAATCCCGTCGATAATCGGATATTTCCTGACGGGCGTCAACTATGACATTCTGTCATATCTGCCGGAGAACCTTGAATCCGTTAAGGGCGAGCAGATACTCGATGAAACTTTCCACAATTCGGCGAGTTCATTTATTATAGTAAAAGACACCGAGCCCAAGGATATCCAGAAGCTCGAGGATCAGATCCGCCAGGTTGAGGGCGTCAGCAATGTTATCGGCGCTACTGATATCGCGGATGTGACGATACCGAAAGAGATTCTTCCCGAGGTTCTGACCAACGTCTTCTATTCGCAGGACGGCAGCTCGACGCTGATAATGGTTCAGTATAAGAACTCCGGCTCGTCTCAGGTGACTATGGACGCTATCGCCTCCATACGCAAGATAATGAACAAGAATATGCTCCTGAGCGGTCTTTCGGCGATAACCGTTGATACAAAAGACCTGACAAACAGCCAGGCTCCGCTCTATGTCGTAATCGCCATCGCCCTCGCGCTTATAGCGCTGTCGTTCACGATGACCTCGTGGGTGCTCCCGTTCGTGCTTCTTGCGGCGCTCGGCACCGCGGTCATATACAATATGGGCACGAATATAATCTTCGGCGAGATTTCGTTCATAACGAAGAGTATCGCCGCTATCCTCCAGCTCGGCGTCACTGTCGACTACTCCGTCTTCCTTATGGACAGATTCGAGGAGGAGAAGAAGCACCATGACACGAAGAAGGACGCCATGGCTGCGGCAATCGATTCGACCTTCCTCTCCCTTATGGGCAGCTCGCTGACAACCGTTTTCGGCTTCCTCGCGCTGTGCTTCATGAGCTTCACGCTCGGCAAGGATATGGGTCTTGTCATGGCAAAGGGCGTTATCCTCGGCGTTATCACCGTCGTTACTTTCCTGCCCTCGCTGATACTCATGCTCGACAATGTCATTGAAAAGACAAGACATAAGAGCCTCGCGCCGAAGTTCAATAAGATAAGCGACTTCGCGATAAAACACAGAAGAGTTATAGCGATAATCTTCCTCGTGCTCTTCATCCCATCCTACTTCCTGCAAAACAACGTCAAGAAGTATTACAACATGGATAAGGCGATCCCGCAGGATCTGCCGTCAATATCCGCTCTCAATACGATGAAGAAAGACTTCAACATGGCAACGACCCACTTCATCATCCTTGACGATAAGATAACCGAAGCGAATATAAACGCGCTGACGAGCGAACTCAACAATGTCGAGGGCGTCACGAATGTCCTCTCGCTCAACAGCTTCATCGGCACGGCAATCCCGAGCGCAATGCTCCCGGATTCGATAAAGGAGATATGCGTCCAGGACGGCAAACAGCTCATGATGCTCAACTCTTCTTACTCGGCTGCGACCGACGAGGAAAACGCACAGATTGAAAAGATAACCTCGATAGTCAAGAAGTACGACGAGGGCGGAATACTGACGGGCGAAGGAGTCCTGACCAAGGATCTGATAACCGTCGCCGAAAAGGACTTCGTCGTCACCGGAGCTATCTCTATGCTCGCGATATTCATTCTTGTCGCGATAGTCTTCAAGTCCCTGTTGATACCGCTGATACTCGTCGCGTCGATAGAGCTTGCAATTTGGGTCAACATCAGTATCTCGACCCTGACAGGTACTACGATATGCTTCATCGCGCCGACTATCATCAGCTGCGTGCAGCTGGGTGCAACGGTCGACTACGCAATACTCATGACGACGAGATTCAGAGAAGAACTCCAGAAGTGCGGCGATAAGCTCAAGGCTATCAAGATAGCCGCGAAGGAGTCGAGCCGCTCGATATTCCAGAGCGCACTCGTGTTCTTCAGCGCAACATTCGGCGTCTACTGTATCTGCGATATAGATATAGTCAAGGGTGTCTGCCTCATGCTTGCAAGAGGTTCCGTTATCAGCGCACTCGTTATCATGGTTATGCTTCCCGGCATCCTCGCCATCTGCGAAGGCGCTATCAATAAAACATCCATCGGCTGGCGCGTTCCCCGCGTTAAAAAGGAGCGCAAGAGCCGCAAGGCAAAGGCTTGAACAAGGAGGGCAATAAAATGAAGAAAAACTTTATTCTCAAATCGGCGCTCTGCCTCACTCTCGCGGCGAGCATACTCACCATGGGCGCCTGCAAGAGCACCGGCGACAACGGCGACACTACCTCGGCGTCCGGCGATGAGCAGGCCGCGCCTGTATATTACACCGATGTGCCCGGCTCCGTGAAGAAGAGCGAGACCGTGTATGTCAACATGGACAACAGCGGCGATGTCAAGGATATCACCGTCACCGACTGGCTCCACACCGACAAGGGCCAGGTCAAGGTCAGCGACACCAGCTCGCTGAAAAACATCACCAATGTCAAGAGCAACATCAAGCCCGTCAGCGAAAACGGCGGCATCACCTGGCATATGGACACGACCGACCTCTATTACAGCGGCAAGAGCAACAAAGAGCTGCCTGTAAAAATCAACATCAAATACTTCCTCGACGGCAAAGAGATGTCCGCAAAGAAGATTTCCGGCAAGAGCGGCAAGGTCGAGATAAAGATCTCCGTTGAAAACAATCTCTACAAGACCGAGAAGATAAACGGCAAGCAGGTCAAGATCTATAATCCCATCGCGGTTGTCGGAGGCATGATTCTTCCCGAGGGTCAGTTCCAGAACATGACCCTCACAAACGGCAAGCTCGTCGGCGACGGCACAAAGGAAATCGCTCTTGTTGTCAGCATGCCCGGCATGAACGAAACTCTCGGACTCGACAAGCTCAATATCGAGGATCTGAACTTCGCCACCGAGTTCACCCTCTCCGCCGAAGTTGAGAACTTCTCGCTCGGCAATATGTACTTCGCGGCAGTGCCGATCTCCATGCTCGGCACGGAGTTCAAGATGCCCGATAGCCTCGATGATCTCCAGACCACTCTCGGCCAGCTCAAGGAGCTTGAAAAGGCTCTCAACTCCATGGATCCCAACAAGGTCATAACGAACCTTATGACCAACAAGACGAAGATAAACGAGCTTGTCAACACGATGAACGAGGCAGTTGAGCTCTATCAGAACAACCGCGTCCTCTTCGAGATTCTGCCCAAGTATATGACCGAAGAGAACATCGCAAAGTTCAAGAAGCTCTTCAACAGCCTTGACCCCAATGAGCTCAAGGAAGTCATAACCCTGCTCAACAACCCCGTGCTCCAGAAGTTCTTCAAGAACCTGCCCGAGATAGCAGAGAACATGAACGATGTCCTGCCTCTTATCGAGGAGTTCTCAAAGGATATGTCCGACCCCGAGGTTCAGAAGGCAATAAACAACCTGCCCAAGACCCTCGAGCAGCTCTCCGAGATACAGAAGACCATTGACGACAATCAGGAACTGATAAACGGACTCGCCAAGCTCATGAGCAAGGAGAATGTCCAGAAGCTCAATGACCTCATCGACAGCATCGATTCCGGCGACTATGCAGGCAAGCTCCAGAAGTACGGCGTGCTCGCCGAGGATGCCGACGATCTTATCGCGAAGCTCCAGTCGATGATTTCTTACGGTGCATCGTATGATATCTACACCGAGAAGACTGCGGGCACCGAGTCGAACGTCATGTTCATCTATCAGACCACGCCCATCGCTTCGAGCAGCAGCGCTTCGACCGCCACGACCGACACCACCGAGTCGACCCCGTGGTACAAAAAGATATTTAAGAAATAAGATTCAATAATAAAAGACTGCGGACAGTGGATTGCTGTTCGCAGTCTTTTGCTTTTGGACAAAACCCAAAAAGTGTCCAAAAATGCGACACTCTCCAAAAGGTGAGATTTTTTGGCACAAAACTGAATTTTTGACCGTTTGAAAAAATGAAAAAGGCGGTTATAATATAGCCAAAGACCGACGGACGTGGCAGGCCCTCTTTTCCATCTTTTCCCTTATTCCTTACAAATTCTGCCAAGTCTGTCGGCTTTATTGATTAAACAACCACTCAATACTATCCTCCAAAATAGTTATTGCCTTTCCAAATGACGGCGGGAGCGCACCGGATATCCGATGCGCTCCCGTTCGTTTCTTATTTTATTTGCTGTTCTTCTTTTCAAGAGCCTCGCGCAGAGCCTCCGCAAACTGGTCGGGGCATGAGGTCTGCTTGAAGCCGCAGCGGATGCCGTCGAACCTGTCGATGATTTCCTCCGCATCCATTCCCTCAACTATCGAGGATATTCCCGCGAGGTTGCCGTTGCAGCCGCCCGTGAAGCGGACATTGTGAACGGTGTTGTCGTCGTCGAGATCAAAGTCGATTCGCCTTGAGCAGGTGCCGTGAGTTTTATATGAATATGTCATATGCGTTCCTCCGTTTTGTTATATTACTCATATTCTAACCTAAAACGGAGGCTTTTTCAATATGTCGGGGAAATTACATCAGGATATACATCAGTGCGAATATCGTCAGCATATCCGCCCCGTCAGCCGAGAGAATTATTATCAGCGCGATTATCAGCAACCTGTCGTCGTCGACCGGGGGAGCGGGCGGTCTTTGCGGCTTAGGCTTATCGGGCGGCTTCGGCGGTCGCTCAGGCGGTTTTGGAGGCGGCTCGGGACGGGTTGGCGGAGGATTGGGACGATTGCACTGCCTCTGCTCGCCGCCCTTTATCGCCGCGCGCCTCTGCATCTCTCTGGCGCTCGCTATCGCCCTTTCGCGCATTCTCGCAAGCTCGTTTTCCGTATATGCGGGCATACCTATTTCCTCCCGAGATCCTCTATCATCGGCAAAAGGTCAATGAGCTTTATCAGCTGCATCGCGTCGTCCGCCCTGCGGCGGCGCGGCTCGCTGAGCAGGGGACGCAGAGCGGCGATGAGGTCGCAGCGGCTGTCATGGCGGTTCATCGCGCTCATTATCTGCGCTATCTTCGCCATCGTCGCCGGATCCATGGAAAAGCCCCGGTCGCTGTCGTTTTGACCCTGCTCCTGCTCCGATGAGCCGAGCAGGCTGCGCGCCGCGTCGCCGAGAGCCTTCATGTCGTCGTCGCTTAAAGAGGAGAGTATGTCGCCGATGTTGTCCATAGCTTACCCCTTGTTATCCACTCCGAATTTCTTCATCAGCCGCTGTGCTTCGGGGCTTTGAAGCAGTTTTTCGAGAGCCGATTTGTCGCTGAGAACTTCGTTCAGTTTCTGCCGCTTCTCGTCGCTGAGCTGCTTCGACACCGCGTTTATCGCCTTTTCGGGATCTGCGGCGTCCTTGCCGCCGAACGATGCGGCGAGCTTCATCAGCTGTTCGGGCGTCATGTTTCCGGAGCTGTTAATATTGCTCATTGCAAAACCACCTTTTTTCATATATAATAAACTTATGCACGCGCTCCCCGCATAGAACCTGTCGGGCGCGCAGGCATTATACGGGTCTATGACCTGAAAACGGGGCGAAATAATGCGAATACTTGTTCTTTCCGATTCCCACGGTATGCCCTCGCGCATACTCGACGCGGTCGAAGCGCATCCCGAAGCAGAGGCGCTGATTTTTCTCGGCGACGGCGAGCGGGATCTCGACACGGTCGAAAGTTATTATCATAGCCTGCCGAATGTAATAAAGGTCGCGGGCAACTGCGATTTTTCTTCCAGTCTGCCGCTTCTGCGCGTGGTGACCCTCGGCGGGAAGAAGATATACTGCACCCACGGTCACGCCGAGCATGTAAAATACGGCACGGACGAGCTCCTTCTCCGCGCAAGGCAGGAGGGCGCCGACATAGTATTATACGGCCATACCCACACAGGTGTTACTTGCTATGACGACGGGCTCTATATCATGAATCCCGGCAGCATACGCGACGGGCACTACGGCATGATCGATATCGTGCCCGGCGGAATAATGCTCAACGAAGCTAAACTCTGAGGTGAAAAATGTCTGCTCCGCTTTTTGACGCCGTGACGGCGCACGCAAAAAAGCAAAAGGTCAGTATGCATATGCCCGCGCATAAAGGCAAATTCCCCGCACTCGGCGGCATACAGAATTTTGATATAACGGAGATACCGGACACCGGAAGCCTCTTTGACGGCGAGGGAGCAACGGCTCTCGCGGAGGCGCAGGCGCAAAAGCTGTTCGGCTCTGCGGCGACGTTTATGAGCACCGGCGGCTGTACGCTCTGCATCCAGGCGATGTTCAGAGCCGCCGCACCGCACGGCGGAAAAGTTGTCTGTGGGCGCGTTGTCCACCGTAGCGCGGTCAACGCAATGTCCCTGCTCGGCATCGAACCCGTGTGGGTTCTGCCGGATCCGAGCGCGGGCGAGCTGTTCTCCGGGCGCATAACCGCAGAAGGTGTGCGCCGCGCACTCGAAAAAACGCCCGAGGCAAAGGCGGTATATATCACTTCGCCAGATTATTTCGGCGTTATCAGCGATGTCAAATCGATAGCGGCTGTGGCACGCGAATTCGGGGTGCCCCTGCTTGTGGACTGTGCCCACGGAGCGCATCTGAAATTTTTGGAAAAAGATATCTCGCCGCTTGCTCTCGGAGCGGCAATGAGCGCCGAGAGCGCGCATAAGACTCTGCCCGTCCTGACGGGCGGCGCATGGCTCCAGATCGGCGAGGAAAGTTTTGTGCCTGAGATTCGCCGCGCCATGACGCTTTTCGGCTCGACAAGCCCGTCTTATCCGATAATGATATCATTGGATCTCGCTCGCGACTGGCTTGAGAACAACGCGGACGAATTTATCCGTTTGAGCCGCAGGGTAAAGAAAACAAAGAAACTTTGCCGTTCGCTCGGACTTATCCTGCCAGAAGGCGAATGCGACCCGACGCGCATAGCGTTTGATGTTCAAAATTTCGGCTTCGACGGTGCAGATGTCGGCGAGCTTCTGCGTGCGCACGGCATTGAGCCCGAATATGCGGGGCTCGGGAAGATAATTCTCATTCCGTCCGTCATGAATACAGAAGAGGATTTTGAAAGACTTGATTCAGCTCTTGCTGATATATTTTCAAAAGCCGTGCCGTGCGGCAAAACTCCGATCGGAGTCAACGCATTTTTGCCGCGTATCAGCATGACACCGCGCGAAGCTCTGCTCGCGGAGTGCGAATATATAAATATCGACTCTGCGCTCGGGCGGACGGCGGCGGAGGCATATTGCCCGTGCCCGCCCGCAATTCCCGCGGCAATGCCGGGAGAGATACTCGGCGAGCGGGAGATAGAGGAACTTCGCAGATACGGTATTTTCAATATAAAAGTTGTAAAATAATCTAAGATGTTTTATAATATTATTGAGTAAGATATGAAAGGAGCTCTTCCGATGAAATTCATCATCGCGATAATCAGCAACGACGACTCATATGACGTTTTGAGCGAGCTTACAAAGGCCGGCTTTGACGCTACGAAGCTGTCGACAACGGGCGGATTTCTGAGCGCGGGCAACGTCACTCTGCTCATAGGCGTTGAGGACAGCCACGTTGACGATGTCATGGAGATACTCAGGGAAAACAGCTCCAGACGCACTCAGCTCATGACCGCCGCTCCCGCTTATAATGCGGAGAGCTTCGTGACCCTGCCCGTTCAGGTCGCGGTCGGCGGCGCTACCGTGTTTGTTGTGAACATGGATAAATTCTATAAGCTGTAATGTCGGAGAACATATGGGATTCGAGTCTTTGCAAATATCAGAGCCGCTGAAAAAGGCTCTGAGTTCCTCTGTGAACTCAGGGCGTTTTCCCCATGCCGCGATTCTCGAGGATGAGGACAGCGAACGCCTGATGGAGACCGCGAAGACCCTCGCCGCCGCGCTGGTGTGCTCGGGGGACGATAAGCCCTGCGGCAGGTGTATAAACTGCTTCAAGGCGCGCTCGGATTCGCATCCCGATATAAAAATTTTCGAGCCCGACCCGAAAACGAATAATTTCAAGGTCGAGACAGTCCGCGAGATACGCTCGGATGCCTATATAGTCGCAAACGAGGCGGACAGAAAAGTGTATATTTTAAAAGACGCGCAGAATATGCTCGCCCCCGCGCAGAACGCGCTGCTCAAAGTCCTCGAAGAGCCGCCGGAGGGTGTGTGCTTTCTGTTGCTGACGGATGACAAAAATGTGTTCTTGCAGACCGTTTTGTCCCGCTGCGCAGTCTTTTCTCAGGGCGGCGGCAGGCGCGTGGACAGCGGCGTTTTTGAAGCGGCGCGCGCTGTTGCGGCGGCTGTGCCGGAGGCGAATGAATATCCTCTGCTCGCGGCGACAGCGGCGTTTGAAAAGGATAAAACGCTCTTCAGAGCAGTCTTGCAGGTTCTGCCCGAATTTTTCCGCGCGGCGGTGCTGATAAAATCAGGAGTCGAAGCGCCCGAAGAATATAAAACCGAGGCGCAGAAGCTCGCGGGGAATGTTACTACTGCGAATCTTATGCGCATGATAACCTGCGCTGACGATTTGGCGGCTTCGTTTGAAAGAAATGAAAATTACACTCTGCTTATTACCCGTATGTGCGCCGAGCTGCGCAGGGCGTCCGGCAGATGAAAGGATGAAATAAATGGCCCAGGTCATAGGAGTCAGATTCAGAGAGGTCGGAAAAGTCTATTATTTCGACCCTCTCGATAATAAATTCGAAAAGGGCGACCATGTTATCGTCGAGACTGTCCGCGGAATGGAGTGCGGTGAAGTTGCGCTCGAAAACAGCGAGGTCAGCGACGAGGAGATAGTCAAGCCCCTGAAGTCCGTTGTGCGCCGCGCGACGGATGCGGATCTGAAAATAGTCGAGGAAAACCGCAAAAAAGAGCAGGAAGCTTTTGATATCTGCCTGCAAAAGATAGCCGACCACGGGCTCGACATGATGAAGCTCGTCAATGTCGAATATGCCTTCGACGGCAAGAAGATACTTTTCTATTACACCTCCGATGTCAGAGTCGATTTCCGTGAGCTCGTAAAAGATCTTGCCCGCGTGTTCCGCACGAGGATAGAGCTTCGTCAGATAGGCGTGCGCGACGGGTCGAAGATGCTCGGCGGTCTCGGCATGTGCGGCAGACCGTTCTGCTGCAGCACGTTTATCGGCGATTTTCAGCCCGTGTCGATAAAGATGGCAAAGGAGCAGGGGCTCTCGCTCAATCCCGTCAAGATAAGCGGCACCTGCGGCAGGCTCATGTGCTGCCTAAAATATGAGCAGGACAACTACGAGTATCTGCTCAAGATAACCCCGAAGCAGGGCGCGCTCGTCGATACCCCCGAGGGCAGGGGGACCGTGGTCGAAGTCAATCTTCTCTCAGGTCAGCTCAAGGTCAGACTCGACCGCTGCCCCGATGCCGCACCGCATTCGTTCAACCGCCGCGAGGTGAAGACGATAAAGGACGGCAAAATAAAGGTCGACCGCTCCGAGCTCGAGGCTCTCAAGGGAATAGAATAAATGAGGACATAATTTTACTCTTGATTTTTCTATATAATGTGATACAATGATTGTACAGCGTATGCGGATATCCGCGTGCGATGTTAAAGAGAAATATGTGTAAGGAGGATTGACTAATGGCTTATCATATCAGCGACGATTGCATTTCCTGCGGCGCTTGCGAGGCTGAGTGCCCCGTAGGAGCTATTTCTGAGGGCGACGGCAAGTTCGAGATCAACGCAGATCTCTGCACCGAGTGCGGTTCCTGCGCAGATGCTTGCCCTGTTGGAGCTCCCCAGCAGTAATCAATCTTTACATCAGAAAAGCCTGCACGGTTCATGCTGTGCAGGCTTTTTACTATGTCGACAAAAAATCCTCCGTATGATGTATCTCATACGGAGGATCGTTTGTTTTATTTTGCTTTTACTCAGCCGATTTTCGGCTTGAGAACGGTCTCATAGAAGTTGTCGACCGCCGCGTAGAAGTCCTCAACGCCGCCGTCGTTCTTGATGACATAGTTCGCCATCTTCTCGCTCTCGCTGGTGTGGAAGATCTCCTCCTCGTGGAGATCGTTCTCGCGAAGCTTCTCAACGCTCTTGCCGTCGCGCTCGGAGCCGCGGGCGATCATTCTCTGATAGCGAACCTCATCGTCGCTGATAACAACATCAACAAGGATGAAATCATCGCCGAAAGCCTTGCGGAAAATCTCGATGTCCGAGGGCGGACGAATGCCGGAAACAAGATAGTTCGGAGCGTCCGATTCCTTTATCTTCTTGACGATCATCTCGGGGAAGAAGGTCTGACCGAACTCGCCCATGTACTTCTTGCTGGTAGCATGAAGATTGTCGCGGGTCAGCTCAAGGCCGTCCTTAGTTGCGAGCTCGCGGACAACATCGCCGATGGAGATCATCGGGAAGCCGTACTTCTGGGCAACATAATCAAGGAAGAAATCCTTGCCTGTGCCGTTCTTACCGACAGCTGCTAAAATCATAATTTATACCTCCATTTTGTTTTCGCAAATATTATATATTATGGCGGAGGCTTTGTCAATTCCCGATTCTGTCCGCGCTGTGGATGCGCACGCATATCGCCGTCATGTCGTCGTTTCTTTTGCCTTTGCGGCGGCTGAGTGCCGCGGCGGTCAGCTCTTCGGCGAGCCCCTGCGCGTCCCCGCGCCAGGAGCGGATGAGCTTCGTTATCCATTCGCTGCCGTCCGCCGCCACTCCGTCGGATATCATGACCACCGTGTCGCCCTCGCGAAGCTCCGCGCCCGCCTTTGAAAAGCTGATGCGGCTGAGTATGCCCGCCGGGAGCGGCGTCTGCGCGAGTATCGCGGTGCGTCCGGAGCGCTTTATGAAGCAGGGCGCCGCGCCGGCCTTGAAGAAGCTTATCTCGCCCGAATACGGGTCGAGCGACGCTATGTCGAGGGTCGCGAGGCTCTCGTCCTCGCTCTTGGCGATGAGCGCGGTGTTGACCGTTCTGAGTGCCGCTTCGCAGGATAGCCCGGAGCAGATGAGCGACGCGAAAAGGTCGGTCGCCATAGCAGAATCAACTGCGGCGCGCCTGCCCGTCCCCATGCCGTCGCTTAAAATTATAACATTCCGCCCGTCCTCGAGTCCTACGCAGTCGTAGCAGTCGCCGCAGTCGCCGTCGTCCGAACCCAGTCGCTGATCCGAGCCTATCTCGAAGCAAAATCGTGGCTTCTCGCTGAATGTCAGCTCGACACCATTCTCAATATCGCGTATCGCGGGGAGCGCCAGAGTCGCACCGAGTTCTTTTGAAAGCGCGTTTGTCGCCTCGCGCAAAACAGCGTTCTCCGGCAGCTCGGTGATTTTTGCGGTGAGTATTATATGCCCCGAGCCGTCTCGCTTGCAGCACGCGGAGAGGACATTCGTGCCGAGTCCGCCGAGCGTATCAGAGGCGGCAGAGGTCTGAGAGGGGAGGAACATATCGCTTTTTGCCGTCTCTGCGCCTATCTCGCCGAGGATATCCGCCATCGCGCCGAAGCTGTCCGCGACTGCGCGGCGAAGTTGGTTAGTCTTCTGCGCCGCGCATGCCGATGCCACACTGCTTGCAAAAACGCGGTTGAAATTCTCTGCTACCGCCGAAGCTTTCGGGCACTCGGCGCAAAACTCCGTGCCGAGTTCTGCTGATGTTATGTGATTCTCTTCGCGGAGTATCTTCACGGCGTCCGAAAAAGTCCGTTCGCGGAGCTTCTCGTTTTTGCCGGCGCACTTTCCGCACGCGGCGCAGACGCTCTGCTTTACCCGCGCGGTTATTATCCCCGGCTCGTCGGGGCGCGCCGAGTCTATCTTCTTGCCTACCCGTTCAATACACTGACCTACGCCCTCGAGCGCGCTCTCCGCGTCGCCGAGCCGCCTGCACAGCTCACCGCGTTCGCCGCTCGGCGCATATTCATGCGCGGGGCTCAGACTGTCGCGCAGCTTTTCGAGCTTCGTGCGCGGAATGAGGACGAATATCAGCGCCGCCGCCGCGCTCTCCGCTATCGCGGCTATCGTCTGCGGGTTCGGCGAGATGACCGCGCTTATCCCGCAGATGCAGATGAACGCTGCGGATATCCCAAGCTGACCGAACTGATAGAACAGCCCGGCGCAGAGCCCCGCCGCCGAATACACAGCGCCGAGAGCGGGATCGCCGCACGCCGCCGCGAGCGCTATTCCGGAGCATATGCCGCCGAACGCGCCGCCCGCTTCGCGCAGAGTGAAGCACAGCAGCATGACGATAAACGCCGCCGCGGTCCCGGCGGGGCGGAAGTTCATGATATCAAACTCCGCGAGTGCTGCGAGTGCCGCACAGCAGGAGATGGCGACGCATATAATGTCGCGCCTGCCGAGCCGCTGAGTCTCTTTTCTTTTATCAATGAGCGCGAGCGAACGCGAGAAAAAATATGTCATCCCGCCCGCGAGAACGCAGTCGGCGAGAAAAGACACAATGCCGTTTAGCGAAAAGCCCTCGACGAGCAGAACGGCTATGCCGGTTGAAGCACAGCAGAGAGCCGAGGCAATCGGCGCGACTTTTCGCGCGCTGTTTTCTCCGCGCAGGCGACTGACGGAAAAGTTTATCAGCGCGATTCCCGCGACGCACGCCATGTATCTTATCCCCGCCGTCCCCGAGAAGGACAGCAGATAGCCGACGAGCGCGCCGACTGACGCCGCGAGCGCATATGACCCGGCGGCAGCGGAAAATGCGAGCCCGAGCGGCGAGAGACTGCCGAAAATCTTCGCGCGCGCGAGCAGCAGCCCGACCGCGCATGAAAATATACATTTGAGCGAAAAGATAATTTTCTCCCGCTTTTCTTCGTCTATGAATTTGAACTTGTCCGCCTTGGCTTTTGAACGCTCCATGTTTTTTTCACTTCTCTTTTTCGATATTGCGCCGCAAATATTTATGTACGGGCTGTTTTGACACAATTATTATTTTATATTTTCGCATATAAAAAATGTGTCAAAAATACCGCGGCAAAAAACACAAGCTTTTGCCGCGGTATGACGAGAAGTGTCAATATTGAATTTTAAAAGTAAAAACTATTCGCATAAAGCTAAAGATAGTTGCACTTTACGCCTGCTCTGCGCCGTAATTGCTCATAAAGACGGCGCGGCAGATGTCCGGGGATATGTGGTCCGCGGCGACGATGCCGTAGTGCCTGCCCGATGTAAATTCATATTCCCTGAGCCGACGGTTAATGAACGCCGAACCTGCTTTCGGGGTTATAAAGCCCGTGCAGCTCGTCAGGCATATATTGAAATTCCTCGGGTCAAGGTCGGATTCAAGAAAAGCTGTAACGGCTTTCCATTTCTTGATTCCGCCGAGCTTGTATGAATCCTGGACATACATCTGTGCGTATGTCTTGCCGTCCGAAAGCTTCTTTATATCGCGGCGGCGAAAATCGCGGATATCCCTGCTGCCGATATACGGGTACGCGCTGAAATCGATTCCGCAGGTCTTGTCGTCAAAGTGCAAAGCGTCAGCGCCGACCACGCGCAGCAGCACTATCTTCCCGCGCACTTCGCCGAGAGCGGGTATGCGGTTTTCGAGATACCAAAGCTCTTCTCTGCCCCTGATGCACTGCGCATAAAACTCGCCGAACAACGCGATGCCCGCATCGCCGTCGTCCTCCTTGAGCTGAAACAGAATTGTCTCGCCAGGGTTCTCTTTGAGAAAACTTTCGCACATATTTACAGTATCTGCGGCGGTGAGGTCGGCGGAATTCAAGCCGCGTTCTTTTTTGCAGTCCGCGATGCTGTGAACGGCGACAAGCTTTCTGCCGTCTTTTAGCTCAAAGCGCATGTCGAGATACCGCACGCCGATTTGCAGCTGCTCTTCTATTGTTAAGTTCTGCGTGTTGCATATTGGCTTAAAGCGGACGTATTTTGTCGCGCTGTCGTGCGTGCCGGGCATGTTTATGGCAGTTATCGGCAGGTCGGAGCAAAGAGAGCTCATCCAGTTTGCGCCGTTTATTTTATCCATTTCACTCATTGTGCTTTAAGATATATTTTAAGACTTGAATATGTTCTTTCTGTCGGGCGGGTCAGATTGAGTCCTGCGTTCATGAGGTTCGAGCCGGAGTAAACTCTGCCGTCGAAGTCGCAGAGATAGTGCTTGTCGGGGTCGAGTCCCCTGAACTTGAGAATGAAGAACGGAATTTCGGGCGCGCGCATTGTAACGACCGTTGCAAGAGCCTCGCTCTTGTCCTCGGCGACGAAGCTCCACGCGCATCTGTATCCGTCTTCATATGGGCTCTTGAGCCTGTAGAGATCGCCCGAGTGAATGAGGTCATAGTAACTGTGGTATTCGTCAACCTGTTTTTTTACCTGCTCGCGCTCCTCTGCGCTCAGCTCATTCGGGTCAAGCTCGTAGCCGAACGTGCCCCAGAGCGCGACGTCGCCCTTTACTTTGTAATCCGTCCTGTCGCAGGCGGAGACGTGAGCGCCCATAGTCGAGGCGGGGTAGCACATCGAGGTGCCGAACTGAATCGTCAGCCGCTCGATGGGGTCGGTGTTGTCGCTCGCCCAGATCTGCTGAGAATATGCGAGCATGGCGGGGTCGAAGCGCCCGCCGCCGCCCGAGCAGTTTTCAAAGAGCATATCGGGGAACGCGTCGCGTATCCTGCCCATGAGCTCGTATGTGCCGAGAATGAAGCGGTGGAAGAACTCGCCCTGCCTGTCCGCGGGCAGCAGAGCGGAACCCGCGTCGGAAATATTGCGGTTAAAGTCCCATTTGATATAGTCTATTTTATATTTCGAGAGCACGGAGTACATCTGGTCGAAAATGTTGTCGCGCACATCTTTTCGGGACATATCGAGAACATACTGATGCCTGCCGATGCAGGGCTTGCGGTTGGGGACATGGACGCACCAGTCGGGATGGGCGCGGAACAGCTCCGAGTCGGGGGAGATCATCTCCGGCTCGTACCAAATGCCGAATTGAAGACCGAGGTCGTTTATTCTGCGTATAAGCTCGACGAGTCCGCCCTTGAGCTTGTCCTCGTTTACGAACCAGTCGCCCAGCGAGTTTTGGTCGTTGTTGCGCTTGCCGAACCAGCCGTCGTCCATGACGAGCATATCCATGCCGAATTCCCTTGCGCGCTCCGCGAACGAGACGAGCTTGTCCGTATCAAAATCGAAGAACGCCGCCTCCCAGCTGTTTATCAGCAGAGGACGCTTCTCTGTCCTGTATTTTCCGGGGACGAGGTTGAAGTTATAGAGCTTGTGGTATATCCTGCTCATCTCGCCGATGCCCTTGCTCGTGTGGACCATGACCGCCTCGGGAGTCTGGAAGCTCTCGCCCGGCTCAAGATGCCAGGTGAAATCGGTCGGATTAATTCCCATGAGTATGCGCGAAGTACCAGAATAGTCGCACTCGGTGCAGAACTCGAAGTTGCCGCTATAAACGAGATTGAAGCCGTATGCCTCGCCGCTGTTCTCGCCGGCATTCTTCGAGACGAGAGCCGCAAACGGGTTCTGGCAGTGGCTTGAAACTCCGCGCTTGCTCGCGATGCCCTGAAGTCCATGGGCGAGCGGGCGGCGCTCCTCGGAGCGCTCTTTGCAGTGTCTGCCGTAGAGGGTTATGAGATCGTAGTCCATGCCCGGCAGGTCGACGCATATGCTCATCGCGCGGTCAATGTCCGCGGGTCTATTTGACGCATTCTCGATTCTTGCGCTGCGTATGATAACATCGAGCGAGTTGAAAGCCGTGTATATTAGCGTGACGCGCATGCCGGTCACTTTGTCCGCCATGTCTATTTCGAGCGTGTCCGCCTCGCTTTCGCTGTTGAGATAGACCGCCGGCAGGGGATTGATGGACGGTTTGCCCGCATATATTCTGTATCCCTCGTAGCGCATATCGGTGACGGTGTTGCCGTCGGCGTTTCTTATCGAGAGCGCACTCGTTCTGAAATCGCCGCAGCCGTTGCAGCCGTATTCCATCGGCGCGCAGTCGGGCGAAAAGTCGTGCGCGTCGGTGTTGTATTCGCTCGTCAGCGGGCTGAACGACGCACAGCGCGGGCGGAATGAGCGCGCCTCAAGTCCCTCGGTGTCCGCTATTTTGTCGCCGTAATAGAGGTTGACGAGCTGGTCGAAGTCGACGACCCCGATAACATAGCTCGTGTTCGGCGTGTCAAGCTTGAAGGTTTTGTTTTTGCTGTCAAAGCTTATCATTGTATATCCTCCGGAATTGGTTTTTGTTTCCATGCTAAATGTTATCAGAAACCGGCGGGGAATACAAGAATAAAACAAAAAATAGCTTTTGATTTATTTGGAAGAAGTTACAAAAAAACACAGTGGAAGCGAAAAGGATTAGTTTGCATAAATATGCAAACACACTTGATAAATATGCATCACTGGAGTATAATGCCACTATACCCGGACGAAAGCTCCAAACAGTCAGACAGGGGGAACGAAAATGAAAAAGCAAAAGACGGCGCCCGCCGAATCCGCTGTGCAGACGGAAAAGAAAGGCACCGGAATACAAATCGACAAAAAGACCGTGTTCGGCATAACGGCACTTCTGCTGGTCATTATGCTGCTCGCGGGCGTGCTCACTCAGGTCGTGCCGCGCGGCGAATATCAGATGGATGACAGCGGCATGGTCATAAACGGCACATATCACGAGTTCGCCGGAGACGAGGGAAAGATGCCGTGGTGGAAGATAATTCTCGCGCCGATAATGGTGTTCACTTCGTCGCAGATAACAACGGGAATCGGAATCGTTGTGTTCATTGTTCTCATCGGCGGAACATTTCTTATACTCGACCGCAGCGGCGTGCTCAAATATATAATGTCCTCGGTCGTCAGAAAGTTTGAGAAGAAAAAGTATCTTCTGTTAGCAGTCATAGTTTTCGTGTGCATGATGATGTCGTCGGTGGTCGGCGTGCTTGAAGAGTCGCTGACGCTCGTACCTCTCGCGGTCGCGATATCGCTGGCACTCGGCTGGGATTCGTTCGTCGGTCTCGGTATCAGCATGGTGTCGATAGCCTTCGGCTATACCGCCGCGACGTTCAACCCGTTCAATGTCGGTATCCTCCAGACGATGGCGGATCTGCCGCTGTTCTCGGGCCTTGCATACAGAGTCCTGTTCTTCGTCTGCGTCTATGCGTCGCTCGTGCTGTTTTTAATAGTCTACGCCAAGAAGATAGAGAAGAACCCCGAGAAGTCCCTGTGCTATGAGAGCGACAAGGAGCTGCGCGTGCGCTTCGGAGCGGAAGTGGACGACGAGGCGCTCAACAATCCCGCGCTCAAAAAAGCGACAAAGACATTCGTCGGATGCGTCGGCGGAGTATTACTTATAGTCGCGGTGTCGTTTGCGCTCCAAAAGGTCGATGCGATAAGCGACTCGGTAAAAGAGCTGATAAACAATCTTCCGCTCGTCGGTATGGCTATTCTCTTCACCGTCGGCGGAATCTCGGCGGGATATATCGCGGGCATCCGCGGCAAAGCACTGGGCGGCGGCTTCCTCGAAGGAGTCAAGACTATAGCTCCCTGCCTGCCTATGATCTGGGCTATCCTCTCGATAACCTATGTCCTGCAGGAGGGCAACATAATTCACACGATACTTTATCATGTCTATAATCTCACTTCGTCGATGTCCAAAACGGGCGCTCTGTTCGCGATATTCCTCTTCGTCGTCGCGCTCGAATTTATCGTCGGCTCCGGCACCGCAAAGGCGTTTTTGATAATGCCGATAGTCCTGCCGCTTGCCGATCTGCTCGGGCTGACAAGGCAGTCGATAGTCCTCGCGTTCACAATGGGCGACGGCTTCTGCAATATTCTCTATCCCACGAGCGGAATAATGGTCATCGCCATCGGCATGGTCGGCATATCTTACGGCAAATATCTGCACTGGTCGTGGAAGCTGTTCGTTATGGAGTTCGCACTCGCCGCTCTTGCGATGCTCGGCGCCGTCGCGATAGGCTACTGATAAAAATCAAAGATCCGTACCTTTTTCGGGTGCGGATCTCTTTTATATATTACGCTTCTATCTCGTCGAGAGCGGGCAGACCGCCGCGCCTGAGAAATTCTTCAAAGAGCTGTTTTTTGTATTCGTCGGGGTAGTCATAGCCCCAGAGCATTTTTATCGCCGCGAAGTTTTCAAATGTCTCGTCGGGATAAATTTTTGCGCTGCCGACTTTGTAGGGCAGTGGGAATTCGACCGTTCCGTCCGAGGCGATGAAATATTCTTCCGCTATCGAGCAGGCGACCCTGTTCGCCTCCTGTTTCGGATATTCCTCGTCGAACTTTATCTTTGTTATCGGGAACATCACGGTCTTGGCGTTCGCCATTTGATAGAACTCGGGAGACGTGCCGCTGTGTCCGTGGTGGGACTGCTGCATGATATCGCAGCCGAGCGTTTTTGCGGTGTAGCGCGCCGTCATTATGTCGCTCTCGACATCGGCGGCGTCGCCGGGGAAGATTATTCTTGTCCCGTCCGCTTCGAGCGCGAGCGCGCACGAGGTGTTGTTGAAGTTTTCGAGGCTCTTCGGCCAGACATCCTCCTGCGTGCAGAGCACGTCAAAGCGCAGGTTGCGCACGAAGAACCGCTGACCCGTGTGCAGTTTTACAGTAGGTATTCCGCAGGAGCGGGCACATTCTTCGAACCGCCTTATGTATTTCTTGTTCGCCTCGCCCCAGCTCATGTTGTCACGGTGGTCTATCGGAGCGTCGTTGTAATAGAGCTTTTCGATGTCGACCGCCGAGCCGTATTCGCGAATGAAATCAACGAACTGGCTCACATGGTCGTCGTGCGCGTGGCTGAAGAACCAGCCGGATATTACAGTCTGCTCGCCGTCGGGCGTGCGCTCGCGCAGAAAGCGGTATATTCTCTTGTGGTCGTTGGGCTGAAGAAAATGCCCGCCGTCTATAATAAAAAAGCTGTTGTCCGCGCAGCGCAGGATATAGCACATTCCGCAGTCGATATATGAGTGGTCGTTCTCGAACTGCCACAGCGCGCTGCCGCATCTGCGTTCATATTTCGGCTCTTCGCGCTCAAATTCAACGGAATACGGGTCGCATATGACGCGCAGAATTTTTTCAGCCGGGCAGAAATATGCGTGGATGAGCATATCCCCGCGATATGATGCGTGGATGTTCTCTTCAACGTCGTTGCGCTGAAAGAGCGTGTATCCAAGTCTCTCGCACTCGCCGCAGATTTTTAGAAAATCCGATTCCGATGCGTTTTTAATCAGCCGCATATATGCGTCGTCGCCGCAGTCATAAATGCAGATTTCGTTATCATTTATGTTCCCGCAGACTCTGCCGAGCAGTTCTTTTGTGTCCATGCGTTCCCTCCGTTATCTTGTCTGCGATAATCATATCACAAATTGCCGCGGGAGGGAAGATGTTTATATAATGACGATTGACATATTTGCGGCAAGGGAATATAATATTGAATAAGCACTGAATGTCTCGGAGGCTGTTTTATGTTCATCAACAAAGCAAAAGACGGGCTGAACAATGTCTGCGGAAAGAATGTAGCCTTTCTGCGCAAAAATATGGGACTCTCTCAGCGCCAGCTCGCCGATGCACTCCAGCTTGCCGGGCTTGATATAGACAAAAACGCCGTCCAGCACATCGAGTGCGGCAAACGCTTCGTGACCGATATCGAAATAATCGCGATAGCCGACACTCTCGGCGTGAGCCTTGACGCTCTGCTGAGGCGGGAGAATATATTGTAATAAAAATTCGCGCAAAAAAGCGTTGACAAGGTCTTTGATTTATGTTAGAATAACTTACGCTTTATGGAGAGATACCGAAGTGGTTATAACGGAACGGTCTTGAAAACCGTCGTACGGCAACGTACCGTGGGTTCGAATCCCACTCTCTCCGCCAGCGACAACAACAAAACTTTATAATATAAGTTACCATGCAGAAGTACTCAAGTTGGTGACGAGGCGCCCCTGCTAAGGGCGTAGGTCGGGAAACCGGCGCGAGAGTTCGAGTCTCTCCTTCTGCGCCACGGAAAAAGCATTTGCGAAAGCAAGTGCTTTTTTCAATTTCTCCACACTTGGTTTTGCAGTAAACCAATTTTTAGACTTTTTTCTTTCAAAAGTTGTTTGTACATGTTATAATTATTCTGGGGTGAGAATGTGATGAGTTTCGTTAATAAACTATTTCAAATCTTCACAAATACAAATAACTGGAATCTTGAAGTTATAATTAGTTTTGTGTCTATTCTGCTTGTTGGAGTTGGTGGCTTTTTTGCACTTTTTCAATGGATTTCAGCTAACAGAATTAAACGTGCAGAGCTTATCAACCAAATAGTTGAGAGACTGAGGTTTGACCAAGAAATGGTAAGTACTATGTACATGATAGAGTACGATCATTCATGGTATGACGACTCTTTCCATGACGGTACAAATGGTGTAGAGGCGAAAATAGACAAGTTCTTATCATATCTTTCGTACATTTGCTACATGAGAAAAATGGGCATTATACAAAAGAAAGAATTCGCTATTCTTGAATATGAACTGAGAAGAACTTGTTCTTCTCATAATGTTTGTGCTTACCTTTGGAATATTTACCATTTCTCAAAAAAGCAAAATTTGAAATGCACATATCAATTTCTAATTGACTATGGAATCGAGAACGGGCTGATTGACAAGAAATGCTTTATGGATTCGACTGCTCGTATATTTCCGAAATACTTAAACTTTTGAGGAACAGTACATTTATGCAGTCTATTGATCAAAATGAATTTCTAAACCGCAAAGCTATTTTTAACGTACGAAACAGTCTTTTAATGAATTCGACTTCATTTATTTGAATGATTAGTGAACTTGATTTTAGCAAAGAGAAATGAGAAAATTATTGTGAATGTAGAAAAACGGTTTAAGTGTCGCGAGATTTGATTTATCAATCAATTTCCCACAAAATATTGACACCGAGAATAATATATTGTATAATGAAGCAGAAGAAAAATCGGCAATCCCGCTTGCGACCGCCTTCAACCGCGTTGAAAGGAGACTGTTATGTTTAAGAGAATTATATCGCTTATTATTGCAGCAACCGTAATTTTTGCGTTTGGCGCCTGTGCGAAGAAAGACAACTCAGCCGATGCTTTAAGCGTATACAATATCGTCGGCACGGACAAATGGAACAAAATGAGCCGCGCCGAGCGGGTCAGCGCGTGCCAGATTCCGGCGGATACGCTCTCTAAGATGTCCTCCGCCGAGCTTGTCCGTGCGGTGATCGAATATCCGTTTTTCGTCGATATTCTCGCGTATGACGATGTGAAAACGGGCTATAAGGCTCTGTGCTCCGAGTGCGGCGCTTTGCAGGAGCTCGTCGCAAGAGAGGACGGTGCGCAAGCTCTTTTGAATGTGTATAATGACGCTTCGGCTCAGCCGGAAAACGCCGACAGCAACGAAATAAAGTGCCTCGAACTGCTGCTTATGCAGGACGATTTTGCCGAAGTTATGACAAAATAACAGGCGGTTGAGATTATAAAATCATATGCCGACAGCCGATTTTTTTCGTCCCGATGTCCGCTTGCTTTGCGGCACGGTTCGGCTAAAACAACAAAGAAATCCCCGAGCTCCCGTTCGGGGATTTTGTTTTCTGTCTTGTTTCTCTTGACTTTTTCTGCCAAAAAATGTATTCTCTATATTAATACTATGCTTTCCTTTGAGGGTGATAAAAATGAAAAAATTCAGAAAGATTGCAGCGGTTCTGCTCTGCGTCGTTATGATAGCGGCGTCGCTCCAGTGCCTCGCCTTTGCCGAACCGCAGGACAGCGGCAAGCTCAACTTTCTCGTGCTCGGCGATTCGATAGCCGAGGGCTTCGGCGTTGAGAACAAAGAGGACGCGGCTTACGGTAAGATAGTCGCCGATACCAACGGCTACAATTACCGCAACCTCGCTCAGGTCGCAAACGATACGCAGGATCTTATCAGAAAGATTGAGACCGTTGACGAGTTTCGCGAGAGCATCGCGTGGGCAGATATTATAAACATCTGCATCGGCTCGAACAACTACCTTGCGAGCAAGGATGTCGTCTGGATAACTATAGGCGCGCTGTTCGGAACAAACGACAAGAAGCTCGATGAGATAGCCTACGGCATCTACGACGATCTGAATACTATCTATTCGCTCATCCGCGAGATAAATCCAGACGCGACGCTGATATTCGACAATATTTATTGCGCGTGGAAGGGTCTCGGACATATTCCGTTTATCAAGGCAGTTTCGCGTATAAACGCCATGCTCAACAAGTTCGCCGCAAAGCATGACGATGTTGTTATATTCGATACGAGCGCGGTCATTTCGCACAACACCGAGCTTCTGGCAGATGACTGCGTCCACCCGAACGCAAAGGGCAATGTCGAGCTTGCAAGGCATATGCTCATTCTGCTCAAAAATCTCGGACTCGGTGAGAATACCGAACCCGTTATCCTGACTCCCGGCGTGGATTATAACTTCTACCGCCGGAGCTTCGGCAATGTGTTCGGCACAGTTGTCTGGCAGCTGGTTCGCTTCCTGACCGGCAACGTGCCCGGACTCGATATCTGAAATACAAGAGGACAGCCCAATAAATCGGCTGTCCTTTTTTACTTTAATGTGCAAAATTTTTATTGCACAAGGCGCGATATGATGCTATTATATATATTAGTTTTTTATTTTGGGATGTGATGACATGGATTCAAGCTATCTTCCGGCAGGATATAAGCCCCTGCTCGATATCAGACAGACTCAGGTGGCTATCAAAAAGGTCAAGGATTTCTTCGAGAGGGATCTCGCTATCCAGCTCAATCTTACCCGTGTCTCCGCGCCGCTTTTCGTGCGCTCGGATTCCGGACTCAACGATACATTGAACGGCGTCGAGCGCCCCGTTGCGTTCGATATAAAAGACATGGACAGCGATGTTGAGATCGTCCAGTCGCTCGCAAAGTGGAAGCGCCGCGCCCTCAAAGATTACGGCTTCAAGCCCGGCGAGGGTCTCTATGCGGACATGAACGCCATACGCCGCGACGAGGATACGGATAATCTCCACTCCGTCTTTGTCGACCAGTGGGACTGGGAGAAGATAATAACTCCCGAGCAGCGCAATGTCGATACCCTCAAGAGAACCGTCCGCGCGATTTACAGGAGCCTGCGCCACACGGAGACTTATATTGCCGAGGAATACGACTTTGTCGGCAAGTTCCTGCCCGATGAGATATCGTTCATCACCACGCAGGAGCTCGAGGATATGTATCCCGATCTGACCCCCAAACAGCGCGAGACCGAGATTGCCCGCGACAAGGGCGCAGTGTTCATCATGCAGATCGGCGGCATGGTCCGCTCCGGCGACATCCGCGACGGACGCGCCCCGGACTATGACGACTGGAGCCTCAACGGCGATATTGTCGTGTATTATCCTCTGCTCGATATGGCGTATGAGCTGTCGAGCATGGGCATCCGCGTCAACGCCGAGTCGCTCGCGTCTCAGCTTGAGGAGAGAGGCTGCCCCGAGCGCGCCGAGCTTCCGTTCCAGCGCGACCTGCTCAACGGCAATCTTCCGCTGACCATGGGCGGCGGCATCGGTCAGTCCCGTATGTGCATGTTCTTCCTGAGAAAGGCGCATATCGGTGAAGTCCAGGCGTCCATCTGGCCGCAGGAGACCATTGACTCATTCAGAGCGCAGGGCGTCTGCCTACTGTAAAAAAATAATGAATCCGCTCCTTTTGGAGCGGATTTTTGCTTGTTTATCCAATTATTTTTTCAATCGCTCTTTCAAACTCCTCGTTCTGCTCCGGACGGCGCTTCTGCGGACCTTTTATTCTGCCGCCCGCCATGCGAATCTTCTTTGTCTCGTAGCGCGAATTTAGCAGTGCGTCGATGTTGTCGGGGGTGTATATCAGCCCGTTCTGATTGAGCGCTCTCGCTCCGCGGGCAAGGCACATCGCCGCGAGCCCGTAGTCCTGCGTGATTACAATATCACCGCGTTCGAGCAGGTTTACTATCTTAAAGTCGACGCTGTCAGCGCCCTTCGAGACCATCACGGTCTTTGCGCCCTCGCGCTCGAATATGTGCGACGTGTCGCAGAGAATGAGACATTCGATCTCGTGCCGCTTTGCCGATTTTATGCATATGTCAACCACCGGACAGCCGTCTGCGTCTATCAGTATTTTCATTTCGTCGCCTCCCGGGATTGTTTTTTTTGCCGTTTTATGATACCATTAAACAGTATACAACACTATTATACACTTGAAAAGAGGTGTCGCGATGTTCTGCACAAAATGCGGAGCTGTTGTTGACGAGAAAACCGGTGTCTGCCCGAACTGCGGCGCGTGCGAGCGCGCTGAAGAAAAGGCGGAGAAGCCCGATTCCAAGAAGAAGTTTCATCTCGGAAAAGCGACAAAGACCGCGAAGAGCTATGCCGTAATATTCTCTGCGTTCATGGTGTTCCCGGCAATGATCTGCACCGTTGTCAATATTCTGAACCCCGGCGATAAATTTTGGGCGGGTTATGTCCTCGGCGCCATCGCCGTCGCATGGGTGTTCCTTGTCCTGCCCGTTCTGCGCGTGACTCCCGCACCCGTGACTGCGGGTATCTGCTTCGTCGTGCTTGCGCTCTATCTTCTTTATATCGCAAAAATGCAGGGCGTTATCAGCTGGTATTACAGCTACGCCGTGCCGATTTGCGCCGTGATATGCGGTATGGTCGCACTGACTACCGGATTAATATCCAAAAAGATAGCCACGGGCATACATATTCCCGCATTGCTCTCCGCCGAAGTCGGAGCGTTCCTTATCTTTATTGAGATTCTCTGCGATCTCAACGCGCGCGGTCATATCGAACTGCGTTGGTCGCTGATTACAATGTGCGTTTTCGTGTCGATATCCGTCATCTGCGAAGCGGTTGCATATGTTGTCCGCCTCAACGCGAAAAAATGAGCAAAAAAAGAAAGAACTGTATCGAAATACAGTTCTTTCTTTCAGAAAGGTGATCTCAGCCGAGAAGCTCTTCGTAAGACATACCGAGAACTTCCGAGATAGCCTTGAGCTCAAAATCGGTAACATAACGAAGCTGACCTTCGAGCTTGGAAAGGCCCGATGCGTTGAGGTCGATGCCTTTGATCTGGAGCTGAGTCAGCAGATCCTTCTGCTTCATACCCATGCTCTTTCTCTTCTGCTCGATCTTTGCTCCGACAATGTTTCTGTCTCCGAGTGCCTGCTTTCTGATTCTCATAACTCCTACCTCCTATATTCTTCCGCCTACAATTTAGGCGGGCATAGTAAAATCCGGCGGAATTTTGTCCGCACTGATTTTTACTGGCTTTATTATATCATACGAAAAATTACAATGCAAGAGTTTTTCTTCAGGAATTATAATTTGTTTACATTTTGAATGCGATTTGCGCGTTTGGGAAAAATTAACGACAAAAGGCAATAATTTGATAAAAAATGCTGATTTGACGTGAAAAATCGTATAATTTTCAGAAAAAATAAGGTTGAACGCGATTTTAAAGCGTGATCCCGAAAAGAATTTGCGCCGAAAAATATAAAAGTTTATTTACTGTTTATAAACGATAAAACGAAAGGACTCTTTCTCATGGATTCACTCAACTCGTTAAAGGGAAGAAATCTGACTATGCTCGTCGATTTCTATGAAATGACGATGGCCAACGGCTATCTCAAAAACGGCATGGGGGACACCGTCGCTTATTTCGACATGTTCTTCCGCAAAGTACCCGACGGCGGCGGATATGTCATTATGGCTGGCGTCGAGCAGCTCTGCGAATATCTCAAGGGACTCAAGTTCACGCCCGAGGATATCGAATATCTTCGCGGCAAAGGATTCTCTGAAGAATTTCTCGATTATCTTGCCGATTTCAAATTCAGCTGTGATGTTTATGCTGTCCCGGAAGGCACCCCGATATTCCCCGGCGAGCCGATAGTTACCGTCAAAGGACCGATAATTCAGGCTCAGTTCGTGGAGACGATGGTGCTTCTGTGCATCAATCATCAGAGCCTTATCGCCACCAAGGCGAACAGAATAGTCCGCGCCGCGCAGGGCAGACCTATAATGGAGTTCGGTTCGCGCCGCGCCCAGGGTTTTGACGCTGCGATATACGGCGCCCGTGCGGCATATATCGGCGGATGCGCCGGAACCGCCTGCGCTGTTTCGGATATAATGTTTGGCGTGCCCGCGCTCGGAACCATGGCGCACAGCTGGGTTCAGCTTTTTGACACCGAACTTGAGGCGTTCTGCGCCTATGCGAGGGAGTATCCTGACAACTGTGTCCTGCTCGTCGATACCTATAACGCGCTCAAGTCGGGTGTGCCCAACGCTATCGAAGCGTTCAAGCGTGAGCTTCTGCCCAGAGGCTACAGACCCAAGGGCATCAGATTTGACAGCGGCGATATCGCATACCTTTCACGCAAGGCGCGCAAAATGCTGGACGAAGCCGGCTTTGAGGACTGCACGATAGTCGCGTCCAACTCGCTCGACGAGTATCTCATCAGAGATATGATCGGTCAGGGTGCAAAGGTTGACTCCTTCGGCGTTGGTGAAAGACTCATAACTTCATCTTCAAGCCCCGTCCTAGGCGGGGTGTATAAGCTCTGCGCCGTTGAGAAGGACGGCAAGATCTGCCCGAGAATAAAGATAAGCGACAATGTCGCCAAAATATCGACTCCCTGCTTCAAAAAGCCGTGGAGACTCTTCGACCGTGAGACCGGCAAGGCTATCGCCGATCTCGTGACCCTCAACAACGAAGTCGTCGACGATACGAAGCCCTATGAACTCTTCGACCCCGACTTCACCTGGAAGAGAAAGATAGTCGAAAACTATGTTGCAAAGCCGCTGACCGTCCAGCTCTTCAAAGGGGGCGAGTGCGTCTACGAATGCCCGCCGCTTGACGAGGTGAAGAAGCACTGCGCCGAGCAGATTGACACTCTTTGGGATGAGGTGCTGAGATTCGACAATCCGCATAACTATTATGTCGACCTCTCACAGAAACTCTGGGACGAGAAGCAGCGTCTGCTCGCGGAGCACGGAAAGAAGGATGAGCAGTGAGCAGAGGATATAAGATATTGACCGCAGTGCTCTCGCTCGCCGCAACGGCAATTACCGGAGCGATAATGTTCGGAAAACTCAAAGAATAATATACATTATATAGTGCCGGCAGTAATCTTTGTGCTTTGCCGGCACTTATTTTGTATATGCAGCTCGAAACGCCCGGATAAGTGTAAAAGAAGTTGATAAAAAGGGCAAAAAAGTTGGAAAAA
>ERZ780075.227-NODE-227-length-28863-cov-3.860004_pt1 | contig 28863 bp, 23 predicted proteins | sample MGYA00511839_ERZ780075 | MGnify/ENA primary metagenome ERZ780075 (study PRJEB29588, sample SAMEA2155953) | human gut metagenome | biome: human gut; feature: human-associated habitat; material: faeces | place: Denmark | collected 2008/2010 ...
GCAGGCGAATACGAGCTGCTCGCCCTCTCGTTTGACGGCTCCGTGCCGCACTTCACCGAGAGAGCAAAGGCGCAGACGATAGATGAGCAGGAGCTGACGGTCTATTATTCGCCGCAATGCCCCTACACCTATCACAGCATTACCGCCGTCAAGAAATACTGCGAGGGCAACGGCATCCCCTATCGCCTGATAAAGGTCGATTCGCTGCAAAAGGCGAAGGAGCTGCCCTGCGTATTCAACAATCATGCGGTGTTTTATAAAGGCAAATTTGTGACGGTAAACCTTCTTGACGAAGGCTCTGTCAAACGAATACTTAAATAAGCACAGCCCGCCGTGGAGAGCTCGGCGGGCTGTGCTTTTAAAACGATATCCGCCCCCGAGCTGACGCGGGGGCGGATCTTTATTATTTATTGATGAGCTTGAAATTGACGATAACAGCCTCAAAGAGGTTATTCACACGGACAAGGAAATTGCGAAGGCCGGCGGGAAGCTGATCCTTAACCTTGCCCTGTACCTGGACTCTGCCGAGATTTACGTCAAGGAACCTTGTCCTTGCGGTAGCGAAATCCTCGAGATACGCTGCCGCGACTTCATAATTCTCCGCAACCTTTGCCGCATCGCAGGTGCCGTAGATATTCCAGCGGATACCGTCCGCCACCGCGGAAGCCTTTATGGTGCGTGACGTATTGAAAATATACTCCGCGGCAGTCTCGGCGAGCTTGTCGCCTACGCCCGCATCCCAGAGCCTCCTGCACGCCTCGACAAATTCGGGTCTTCTGCAAAGGCGGTTGTAAACAGTGGGCTTATAATCAACGTCAAGCTTGCCGAAAACGGTGTTTCTGTACTGTCTGCCGAAGCAGACGGTGAATTCCTCCGGATTATTGTAATTGCAGCCGTAGCGGGTGCCCTCGTTATTGCCGAACGCAATGTCATAGTCCCATACGGGACCTGCAAAGAGCTTGGAATCCGCACCCTCGGGCTTATAGAAATAAGTGCTGGTAAGACCGGAATCCATATTTGAGCACCACTCGCTGATCATGTAATACTTTGCAAGCGACTCAAGGTCGGCAATATCCGTATAGTGCTCGCCGAGCGCGTTCCTGCCGTTCCCGGCAAAAACCGCATCCTCAAAGCGCTGGTAAAGATCGCTGATATACTCCATCTGAGCCTGAGAAGCGTATTCGGGGGATTTCATAGTAATGGGCTGGCTGCGGGTGGTGACAAAGCCGCTCTTTTCGCCGTAATATCTGTTGGCAAGCTCCATTTCAAGAATGTAGCCGCCCGTATTATCGACCGTGTAGCCCTCGGGGGCTTCGGGGATCTCAACCCACTTCTTCGTGCCCTCGATAAGGCCCGCAAATCTGCCGTAAGCGCCGCCCTGCGGGAGAGAATCCATATCGAGATCCTCGTTGCCGCTCGCGGCTATCGCTATCTCTTCGTTGACATCGTCAAGGTTTGCAACGTCAACACGCTTGCTGTTCGCCTCGATGCGGGTGATGAGCAGGTAAACGCCCTGATAGTCGCCGTTGGTGTAGACGTCGCAGAAAACGAACTTCGGCGTGTAGTCAAGGCCTATCTGCTGAGCGGCGTAATAAACCGCAGCGTTCCTGAGGTGAGAATTATCGCTGTAATTTGCTATAAGGCTCCATTTCTTGCTCTTGCCCATACCAAAAAGATTGGTCTTTTTGGCTATCTTGATATTATAGGGCTTCTTTGCCATCTCCCAGCTGGAGTTGCCCCTGCCCTTGATATAGTCAAGCGCACCGTCATACTCGGTCTTGCCCTTTTCGTTGTAAATCCTGATAGTGCCGGCTTCCTTATAGCTCTTGTCGGCATGAACCGCATCCATCGAGCCGGACTCGGTCGTGATATAGACGGCGGGGAGCTTTGCGGTGCAGACGACATGATATTTGTAATCGACGCCGCCGCTTGTGATAGTGCCCTCGGCACTGCCGAGCACAAAGGTGTTGCCCTCGAGCTTTGCACCGTCGAGATAAACATCGCCGCTCGCTTTGACCGTGACGGTGTATTTGCCCGCAAAGTCGCTGTCGGAGATAAAGAAATAATATTCGCCGTCCTCGCCGCCGAACCAATTGACGGCGTTGCCGTCCTTGTTGAGCGTGCAAAGGGGAGCCTGTGCCTTATCCTTATCGGCGGCAAAAGCCATTACGCTCATGCCGGAGAGAGCAAAAACAAGCGCCAGAATAACTGCAAGGAATTTTTTCATTGCCATATCCTCCTTTTTCATATCTGAATCAATTTTACTACAGCATTTTCCAAATGTCAAACCTTGATTTTATCAATTACGACAAACAGCGCATTTCGTATGGCTTTTTGCCGCTGCTCGGCGCTTCGCCTGTCCTCTCCTCTGACGGAAAAATAGAGCTTCAGCTTCGGCTCGGTGCCCGACGGTCTCACCGCCGCCCATGAGCCGTCGTTAAATTCAAAGCGCAGCACATTCTCCCTCGGCAGATCGTCAATGCCGGTCAGATAATCGGAAACGTGCTCGATATCGTCAAAAAGCCCGCCGCCCTCGGCTCTGAGGGCGCTCATCGCGGCGCATATCTTCTCCGCGCCCGCCTTGCCCTTGAGTACAAGCGTTTCAAGGCAGTCATAATAGTAGCCGTACTTTGCGTAAATGCCATTCAGAGCATCAATGAGGGTCATGCCCCGCGCTTTATAATAAGCCGCCATCTCGGCTATCAGCATGGAGGATGAAACGGCGTCCTTATCTCGGGCGTGAGTGCCCGCAAGGTAGCCGTAGCTCTCCTCGTAGCCGAAAATGAAGGTGTGCTCGCCGCTCAGCTCCCAGTCGCATATCTTTTTGCCGATATACTTGAAGCCCGTGAGGGTCTGCACGGTCTGCACCCCTCGGTCGGCGGCGATCGCCGCGCCTATGCCGCTCGTAACTATGGTTTTGACTATGGCGGCATTTGCGGGGATTTCTTTTTTGAATTTCAATATAAAATCGGTCAGCAGAGCGCCCGTCTGGTTGCCCGTGAGCAGGGTGAAGCCCTCGCCCGTCTTAACGCCCACACCCACACGGTCGCAGTCCGGGTCGGTGCCGATGACAATATCCGCCCCCTCGGCCTTGGCCTGCTCTATGGCGAGCAGCAGAGCGTCATGCTCCTCCGGATTCGGCGAGCGAACGGTGGAGAATTCGCCGTCCGGCAGTTCCTGAGCCGCCACGACGGAGACGTTCTTATCCGCCAAAATGCGCCTGACAGGGATATTGCCCGTGCCGTGCAGCGGGGTATAAACTATCCTGAGATTGCTTTTTTCGCTGTAAAGGCTCAGCTTTTTGACCTCGCAGAGGAATGCCTCAAGGGTCTCCTCGCCGATATAGGTCAGCCTCCCCGCCTTCTCCGCTTCATCGAGCGGCATAAGCGGGATGCCGCCGAGGTCGGTGACGGCGTTGACATAGCCGATAAGGCGCTCGGCATCATCGGGCACGAGCTGGCAGCCCTTTGAGTCATAGACCTTATAGCCGTTATACTCCTTGGGGTTGTGGCTTGCGGTTATCACTATGCCCGCAGAGCAGCCGTGATAGCGCACGGCAAACGAAAGCACGGGGGTCGGCATAAGGGTATTAAAAAGATACACCTTTATCCCCGCCTTGCAGAGCACCCCGGCCGCGGTCCTCGCAAAGTCGGCCGAATTGCGGCGCGAGTCATAGGCTATCGCAACGCTGCCGCCGTTCTCTGCCGTGAGCATATCGGCAAGCCCCTTGGTCGCCCTCGCAACGGTGTATTTATTCATCCTGTTTGCGCCGGCGCCCATAACGCCCCTCATGCCGCCCGTGCCGAATTCCAGCTCCTTATAGAACCTGTCCTCCAGCTCGGCTTTGTCGGTTATCGCCTCAAGCTCCGCCCTCGTTTCGCTGTCGAGGGTCAACCAATATTCGTAATTATTCATCATATTTCATGCCTCCGTTTCAAACCCGAGGGTGATAATTTCAAACGGCGAATACTCTATCGTATCCGCTTCGCCCGTGACATCCTCAAGCATATTGAGCAGCTTTGCGCGGCGGGGCAGCCGCAGCTCCCCTCGCGCGCTGTTCTGCTCGCTCAGGCGCACGACAAGCATCCTGCCGTCCTCCGAGAGCTTGACGGCCTGAAGCCAAAGGGGAGAGAAATCTCCGAGCTTCCACTCGATATCCGCCGCCCGCAGCGGGATATTATACTCAAACGCCGCATCATTGACGCCCGCAGCAACAGCGTCGCCGCCGTGAGGCAATATCATATAGCAGAAGTCGTGCCTGCCCGTATCCGAGGTCGGGTCGGGTCGTATAGCGGCTCTGAGCAGCGAGAGCGAGGCGCAGGAATTCTCGGCGGAGACGCCGTATTTGCCCTGATTTATGACGGCTATGCCGCCGCCCTGCTCCGCCAGATCAAACCACTTGTGGTGGCAGACCTCAAATCTCGCCTGCTGCCAGCTCGTGTTTCGGTGAGTCTCTCTGCGGATAATGCCCGCCGAAGTGTCGCACAGCAGCTCGCGGGTGAGCACGTTGCAGCCGAATTCGACCTTGGCAAGGCGGTGCTTCTCATTCCAATCAACTATATTCTCGACCTCAATGCCCCGTGAAGAGGCAAACAGGCGTATCACACGCCGCCATACACTTTTTTCGGTGGCAAGGGTGCAGACAAACTCGGCGCATTCGCCGTCACCGTTGACAAAATGCAGCGGCTCCGTCACCCGAAGCTGCTCCTGCTTATCCTTATAGTTCGGCAGGATATCCCACGCGTCGTAGTTACCGGGGGTATCGTGATATATCTTCAATTTATTGAAATCGCCCTTGACCCATTCACGGCGAAGCTCAAGGTCATAAAGCGACAGAATGCTGCCGTCGGGGGCGAATCTTATCCTGTAAAACGGCGTTGTGACCTCGCCGCCGTCACAGACTATGCCGCTGTCGGAGCACGAAGCCTTGACCCGAGCTGCGGAGAGGGCGGGCGCGTCGACCCTTGCAAAGCGGCCTTTAACGCCCTTGCGGGTGAACCTGCCGCCGTCGTCCGGGATGAATACGGGGTATTTGCGCTCGAAATTCAGCGTATTGAAGTACCCGCCGCTGCCGATGATCTCATTCAGCTCCCGCTCGATAAGCTCCAGATCTTCGATCGCGTCACGGTAAACTGGCGTGATATGGCTGCCTGGCAGGATATCGTGAAACTGATTTATCATCAGGCGTTTATAGAGCGAACGCAGCCTCTCGGCGGGGTATTCGCCGCCGCTCAGCAGGCGTGCGGCCGAGATAAGCTCTGCGTCGCGGAAGAGGAATTCGAGCCTGCGGTTGCGCTCTTTTAGCTCGGATTTGGTGGTGAAGGTGCCTCGGTGCATCTCGAGGTAAAGCTCACCGTCCCAAACGGCAAGCTCTTTGTTATCCTTGAGATTTCGCTCAAGGAACTCCGCCGCCGTCGTGTGGCGGGTCGCGGGCATTGCGGAGAGCTTCGGGAAGCGGTGCATAAGCTCGACCATCTCCTCGGTGCATCCGCCGCCTCCGTCGCCGTAGCCGAACATTTGCAGTGTCTCGCCGCCGATATCCTTATCCTGATAAGCCTCCCAATTCGCCTCTATCTGGCTCGGCATATTCCACGCTATGAAATGGGTCGGGGGCACGCAGGCGCGCACCTCGGAGCCGTCAATGCCCCGCCAGATAAAATTATTGTGCGGGAAGCGGTTGGTGTCGTTCCAAGTGGACATTTTATTTGAAACAAAATAATCCGCGCCGCTCTTTTTGAGTATCTGCGGCAGTATCCAGCTGTTGCCGAATACGTCCGGCAGCCAGCAGTTATTGACCGTTATGCCGAATTTCTCGCGGAAATACCGCTGACCGTAAAGACACTGGCGGATAAGGCTCTCCGCGGCGGGGATATTGCAGTCAGGCTCAACATACATTGCGCCGACCGGCTCAAAACGTCCCTCGGCGACGCGCTTTTTAAGCTCCTCAAACACCTCGGGGTAGTATTTCTCGACCGTCTCGTAGGTATACGCCTGAGAATGGGCGTAGCAGAAATCGGGGTATTTATCCATAAGGCGCAGCTGGATGAGCACAGTCCGCAGATTCTTTTGAACGGCGTGGATCCTGCGCCAATAATAAGCGATATCAAGGTGGGAATGGGCGACAAGCGCCACGCTGCCGTCGCCGTTATAATTTTTATTTGAGAATATGTGCGTTTCGATATACTCCGCTGCCCTGTCAATGTCGCAGTCGCGCACACCGTCGTAATCTATCAGGCACAGCGCCTTATCAAGCTCACGAATGACGAAATCGGAGAAGTCCTCGCCGAAAGCCCCGCTCTGAGCGGCGTCGTTCAGCAGCTCGATATCATAGACGAGCGACTGCACCTTTTCGTTGACCACGGCAAGGAAGCCGCCCTCGAATATCTGGCGGCAGCCCCTGACGCTCAGGCTTTCGGGGTTGCGCTCGTCATCGGGCTTCGAACGGTTATAGGCGGTTATCTCAAAATGCAGCCTGTCGCCGCTGATATAGTCCGAGAGGGCCAGGCGCTCGCGGTTAGGGTCGATACCGCCGACATAAGCGCCGTTGACCTTGACTATCATCTCGGCAGCGGTCCTGAGCAGGAAGCAATACCGCTTTCCTTTGAGCTGCTCCGGCAGATCGACATCGGCGGTGATGAACGCCGTGCCGTCGGGGGTGAAATACATGTCTCCCCTCCTGAGCGGGCGAGGCTCGTCGTCATAGAATTCAAAATTCATCTCGGAAACCTGCCGAGCCTCTCTGACGGTGAAGCTCGTTATCTCGTATTTCTCGCTGTAAATATGCCGCTTGAGCCAGCCGAAGCGCAGATCTATCCACTCCTGCGGCCTCATGCTCCTGCGTTCAACTTTAATATGCGCCATAAGCTCGCCTCACTTATCTTGAAAATACGGCTTCTTTCTGATGCCGACGACCCTGACCTTTTCGCCGAGGTCATGCTCTATGCGCTCCTCTATCCACGCAAGGCAGCGATCGAGTATCAGACACTTGGAGCATTCGCCCTGAAGCAGCACCGTGACCTCGCCGCCGTCACGGCCGACATAGGTTATCTCGCCGCCGTCGCCCTGAAGGCGTGGCCTTATGTATTCGTTGATGTATTTCTCCACGGTATCACCCCTTAACGGTTTCAGTATATCATTAAATTCGCCGTCAATCAACAAAAAATCAGCTATTTTGCATTTTCCTCTTTAATTATTTAAATTAATATGATAAACTACAATTATAGGGAGTGAGGAAATGTTTGTAGTAACAAGCAATCAAATGTATCAGGCGGAGTGCAGCGCCGTCAAGCGCGGCACCACCTTCCCAAAGCTGATGGAGGACGCCGGCTCAGCCTGCGCCGATATAATCAGAAAGAATTACTGCATCGGCAGGCAGACGCCCGCAAAGGTGCTGGTCATATGCGGCAAGGGCAAAAACGGCGGCGACGGCTTCGTTATAGCCCGCAGGCTGTGGGAATACGGCTGCCTCGTGACTGTAATGCTCGTCTGCGGAGAGCCGCAGGCCAAGGACGCAATCGACAATTTCCTGCTGCTTGAGAGCGCAGGGATAGACGTGATAAGATATAACGACGATCTCCCGCTTCACAGGGAGCTGATAAACTCAAGCGATATTATCGTTGACGCCGTATTCGGCACGGGCTTCTCGGGCAGGCTCGACCCCGACCTCTCAAGGCTCGCGAAGGCGGTCAACTCCTCGGGCGCAAAGAAAGCGGCGGTCGATGTGCCGAGCGGCGCAAACTGCGACAGCGCCTCAATAGAGGGTGCGGTATTCAAAGCCGACCTGACCATTGCGATATCGGCATACAAGCCCATTCACATTATGAAGCCCTGCTGCGCCGTGTGCGGCAAAACAGTTATTGCGGATATCGGGATCGAGGACGAGGATTTCAAGGCGCTTGACAGTGTCGCCTGCCTGACCTATGACGCCCGCGACATAAAGAGAATGCTCCCGAAGCGCAAGCCCGTCTCAAACAAGGGCACCTACGGCCACGCGCTGTGCGTTTGCGGCAGCATGAGGATGGCGGGGGCGGCGTGCCTCGCCGTGGGCGGCGCTCTGCGTTGCGGCGCGGGTCTCGTGACGGCGGCGTTCCCCCAAAGCGCATATGCGGGCATTGCTCCGAAGCTCACCGAGCCGCTGCTGCTGCCGCTCGACTCAAACTTTGAGGGCACCTTCTCATTCAACGCCCTTGCGGATATATTCGAGGCCTCCAAAAGAGCCTCCGCCGTGCTGCTCGGCTGCGGCATCGGCTTCAACAAAGACACGACCCGTCTTACGCTCAATCTTATCAAAGAAATAAAGAAACCCGTCATCATCGACGCCGACGGCATAAATGCGCTGAGCACCAATATAGATATATTGAGAGAAGCTCAGGCGCCCGTAATACTCACCCCGCACCCCGGCGAAATGAGCCGTCTTTGCGGCAAGAGCATAGCCGAGATAGTGGCAAATCCCATTGCGGCGGCATACGAATTCTCGCGGGAATACGGCGTCACCGTCGTGCTCAAGGGCGCAAACACAATAGTCTGCGGCTGCGACCCGACAAGGATATATGTCAACCCCACCGGCAACGCAGGCCTCGCAAGGGGCGGCGGCGGCGACCTGCTCGCGGGCATGACCGTTTCGCTGCTCGCTCAGGGCATGAAGCCCTTTGAAGCCGCCGTATGCGCCGTCTATCTGCACGGCCTTTGCGCCGACGCAGTCGCTCAAAAGACCTCTATGAGGGGTATGCTGCCCTCCGACGTGCTGAATTACCTGCCCGAGTTCTTCTCAAAATTTGAATAAGGGTGATTCTTTGAAAAAGGCTTTTGCTCTCTTGGCAGCGGTCGCTCTGCTGATGACCGCAGGATGTAGAAAAGCCGCCACGACCCCGGGCACGCCGCCGACGGCGCCCGCAAGATTCTCCGCAAACGTCAAAGCGGTATTCGGCGAGGCAGAGATGACCGCCGTGTTAACCCGCAGCGGAGAAACGGATTACAGTCTCAAAATGCTGACCCCCGAGATACTCGCGCCTCTGACCCTGCACTACACAGACGGCAAATGCGAGGTAGAGTATGACGAGCTGAAATTTGAAACGGATCTCACCAGATTCCCTCAAACGGAATTCGGCGCTCTGCTCACGGGCGCAATGACCTCGGTATGCGACGGGATCGACATCACCTCAGCCTGCGCCGACGGTGTATGGACCTACACGGGCACGGGCGAGCGGGGCGTATTCACCCTCACCCAATCCGCCGAGAGCGGAGAATGGCTCGAATTCTCGGTCGAGGGCGCTCTGCTGCACGTTACGTTCAGCGATTTCAAAATTCAATAAAAAAAGCGGCGGAGCTTGACGCTCTGCCGCAAAAAAATCACATTATACTGCTTGCACTCGGGCCGTATTCCTCTTTATCGGTCGAGAGGACGACCAAAGTCTTGGTCTGCGAGACTCCGCCGACGCATTTTATCTCATTTACGAGCTTTTCAAGTCCCTTGCTGCCGTCAGTGCATATTTTCAGCGGGAAATCCGCGTCGCCCGTTATATAGTGGCACTCGATCACCTTCGGATGCTCCTTGACATACTCGATGAGGCAGTCGTTAAATTTCGGGTGCTCCATGCTGACAGATATAAATGCGGTCATGTCAAGCCCCAGCTTCTCTTTATCTAGCACAAGGGTATACTGCTTGATGATACCCGCGGCCTCGAGCTTCTTTATCCGCTCGATTATCGCCGAGACGGACATATTCACCTTGCCGCCTATGACCGAGGCATTTTCCCTTGCGTTAGCCTTGAGACATTCAACTATTTTTGCGTCGATAGCGTCCAAAATGACCACCTCCGTATAACAGAATAATAACCTAAAACTCAATTTAAGTCAATAAAAACGGGAGAAAAATAAAATGAATATAAATTTCAGGAAATTCAGGGAAAGCGACCGTGAGGATTATCTCCGAATGGCGAATTCCTTTTATTCGCCGCCCGCCGTGCTCCATAAGCCCGACGAAGCGGTATTCATCGCAAACTTCAATGAAGCCTTGAAGCCCGACGGCAGGCTGATAGCCTATATCGTCGAGGCGGACGGCAAGACTGCCGGCTTCGGCTTCTCGTCTCTCAAATTCGAGACGGAGGTCGGCGGCATGACGCTGTGGCTTGAGGAGCTTTACATCAAGCCGGAGTACAGAGGCTGCGGCATCGGCGGCAGCTATTTTGAATTTGTCAAAAGCGAATTCGGCGGCAAGGTCAAGCGCATCCGCCTTGAGGTCGGCCCCGAAAACGTCGGCGCTATCAGACTCTATGAGCGCAACGGCTTCGACTTCCTCGACTACCGCCAGATGATCATTGATTACTGAGCCTTGTCTGCTCGACGGCGAGGCGCTCCAGCTCCATCTCTTCAAACATTTTAATTGGAGTCCACGAGGCGTTCGTCTCGGTCAGCACAGCTTTATAAGTGATATCCGCCCCGCTCTTTTTGAGCATAGTAAGCACGGAATTCATATTGCCGCTGCCGAGCCCGCACATGATTATCATGCTCTTGTCGGGCGCTTCGTCCGCGTAGCTGCCCACGGCGCTGCCGGATATATCGCGCAATGCGGTATCATACAGGCTTTTATCCACCGCCGTGACCCGCAGCTTATTCACCGCCGCCGCGCGCTTCACAGCCGCCTCGGCGCTGCGTGACAGATTAAAGGTCAATATTTTTTTCATACATTTCACCACCTGAGATCATTTTATCACAAGCTTACCGCCGTGTAAATACGGCGAAATAATAATTTCTATGCCGAGCGATTCGGCAGAATAGAGGACAAGATGAAAATACCCGACTGCGTTAAAGCAAGAATGGACGAATACTGCAAGGTCATTGAGAAGCACAGCGAAAAGCTCGCCGCTCTCTATCGCAACTGCTACCCGAACACGCTTGAGACGGCGACGGAAATTGACGAGGACGGCACGGTGTTCGTGCTCACAGGCGATATCCCCGCCATGTGGCTGCGCGACTCGACCGCCGAAGTGTCGCATTATATCCCGCTCGCAAAGGATAACGCCGACATCCGCAAAATAATCACGGGCGTTATCAGGCGGCAGCGCCGATACATCGCCGCCGAGCCATATGCCAACGCCTATAAAAAAGAGCCCGACGATTTTGAGCCGTTCCCCGACACGCCGCAGAATGATCCGATAGTGTGGGAGCGCAAATACGAGATAGATTCGCTCTGCTACCCCCTGCGCCTTACATATCTTTATTGGCAGGCAACGGGCGACGCCGCCGTGCTCGACGAGAGCTTCATCGAATGCGCCGAGACGGTTATCGCGCTCTGGCGCACCGAGCAGCATCATTTTGAAAAATCCCCATACAGATTCAGCCGCGAAACACGCAGCTATCACGACACGATACACAATAACGGCATGGGCGAGCCTGTCGCCTACACGGGCATGACCTGGTCGGGCTTCCGCCCGAGCGACGACGCCTGCAGCTACGGCTACCTTGTGGCGTCGAATATGTTCGCCGTGGTGGAGCTTGGTCACCTTGCCGAGATGCTTCTCTTTGCCGGCGACAGCAAGCTGCTTATCGACGACTGCCTCGCTCTGCGCGACGAGATAGACAAAGGCATTCGGGATTTCGCCGTTGTGCAGCACGAGAAATACGGCAGTATATATGCTTGCGAGGTGAACGGCATGGGCGACTATTATCTCTTTGACGACGCCAACGTGCCGAGCCTTCTCTCCGCCCCCTATCTCGGCTACTGCTCCGCAGAGGACGAGATATACCGCAACACCCGCCGCTTTATCCTCAGCAAGGATAACCCGTATTATTACGAGGGCAGGTTTGCGCGCGGGGTAGGCAGCCCCCACACGCCGAGCGGCTATATCTGGCACATTGCGCTGTCAATGCAGGGGCTCACCTCCGACGACGGCAACGAGGTGCGGGAAATTCTCCGTATGCTCGAAACGACCGACGCCGACACGGGCTATATGCATGAGGGCTTCTGCGCCGACGACCCGACGAAATTCACCCGCAGCTGGTTCAGCTGGTCTTGCGCTCTCTTCGCCGAGCTGGTCGAGAGAGCCGTTGACACGGGTATGATATAAAAACAACGGAGGTAATCAAATGAAAAAATGGCGAGTAGGAATCATCGGCATAGGCGGCATATTCAAGGGCTCACACATTTGGGAGTATCTGGAAGATGAAAGGCTCGAGGTGGTCGCTCTCTGCGATATTATCGAGGAGAGAGCTACGGAGATAAGGGACAAGCATTTCCCGAACGCCGCAGTCTACACCGATTTCAGAGAGCTGCTCAAGGATGAAAGCATCGACTCTGTCGATATCTGCACCCCGAACTATCTGCACTCGATAATCGCCGTTGCGGCTTTTGAAGCAGGCAAGCACGTCTTCTGCGAGAAGCCTGACGCCGTCAACGTGGAGGAAGTGCTCAAGATGAACAGAGCCGCCGAGAAAGCAGGAAAAACTCTGATGATAATGAGAAACAACCGCTTCAGCCCGGCCTCGCAATATGCCAAAAAATATATAGAGTCCGGCGCAATGGGCGATATCTACTGCGGCCGCTGCGGCTGGCAGCGCAGACGAGGCATCCCCGGCAAGGGCGGCTGGTTCACCACCAAGGCGCAGTCCGGCGGCGGTCCGCTTATCGACCTCGGCGTCCACATGATAGACCTTGCAATTTGGCTCATGGGCAGCCCGAAGCCCGTCACCGTCACCGGCAGCACCTATTGCAAATTTGCCGACAGTGACACGAGCGACTCCGTTAACTCCGACTTTGGCGACAAAGTCAGCGGCGGCACATTCGATGTGGAGGATCTCGCAATGGGTACCATCAGATTTGACAACGGCGCTCAGCTCCAGATAGAATTCAGCTGGGCTTCCAACATTAAGCAGGAGAATCGCTTTGTGGAGCTCAGAGGCACCAAATCCGGCCTTACATGGCGTGACGGCGATGTGGAGGTATTCACCGAGATGCACGGTCAAGGCTGCGACATTCACCCGTCAAACCTGCAGCCCGAAAAGAAAGAGCACGTCTTGAATCTTATCAACTTCTATGATGTGGTCATTGACGGCAAAGAGCCTGTATTCAAGCCGCAGCAGGGCATCGACATGATAAAGATCCTCTGCGCTATCTACAAATCCGCCGAGACGGGCAGAGAGGTCGTCCTCGACTGATATAACCGAAAGCAAAACGGACTTCCCGAAAAGGAAGTCCGTTTTTTGTATTATTCACATATTAATAGCCGCTGTTGTCGTAGAAATAGCCCTTCTGAGCGAAATACTCTGTCGATATCCGGCCGTCCCTGACGGTGAATACCTGGGTGCAGTCGCCCGCGTAATAGATATTTTCCTCACCGAAAAGCTCGGTCAGGTATTTGACATTCTCGCACTCGGTGGTTATGCCGATATAGCGACACTGCGGCACGAGCAGCTTCTTTGCCATGACGTTGCCGTAGATATTCCTGTCGTCATTTATGAGATGATGGGCGCACTGGAGATATGTGCAACCAAGCGAACGCTTGCCGTAGAGAGCAAGCAGCGCCTCGCCGTTGGTCTCCTCCGCGTCGCCGAGGAATATGACCGAGCAGTCGTCAAAGGTTATCTTCACAACGCTCGTGGTCTCGTTGACGCTGCGATATGCCGCATCCTTGCCCGCACGGGTCGAGCGGGGCAGGATATCCTCATGGGTGGTGAGCACCTCAAGCTGAGCGTCTGGGAATTTGACGGTCTGACCTGTATGGAGCTTCAGATATTTGCATTCGGGGGCGTATTCGGCAATACGGCTTCTCATAAGAGTGGTGCAGGGGTTGTCATAATCCTGCAAGGTTATCGACGGGATATTGAAAAGCGCCCTTTCAAGGGTTATGCGTTTGCTCTCGCGCTTAAGAATTTTGAGAAAGACGTCCATATGATCGTCATGGTTATGGGTGCAAAGCCATGCGGCGATGCGGATATTCCCGCCCTTCTCGGTGTTGGTCATCGCCTCAAGACGAGCCATGAATTCGTCGCACGCATCCTCGGTCGCCTGCTCCATTTCGCCGCCGTCAACAACGATAACGGAGTTGTCGCGCAGGCGCAGCGCATAGAGCATACCACAGTCGCAGCTGTGATAACGCACCATATCGCCGTAGCGCAGTGAGAACTGCATCAGGGCTGTATCGCCGCGCACATCATCCTCGGGGTCGTTCATTTCGGCGAGCGGGCTGCTTGAATTATCGAGAATTATCCTTGCCTGCTGCTTCTCGGCGGTGAGATATGTATAGATAATGCGGTCGCCGTTCTTAAATTCGGCGAAGATATTGCCGTTAAACTCCCTGCGGAAGGTCTCGGCTCTGCCTGTCGCGGCAAGGGCGGAGAGGAAGTCACGGAAGCCCTTTGCGGTCACGTCCTCGAGCACGAGCATATAGGAATCCTCGCTGCTGCCGTGTTCATCCTCAATGGCAAGACCCGCCCCACAGTTCAGCGGCTCGCAGGCAGCCCTGCCGAATTTGTCAACGCCGAGCAAAGCCCAAAATTCATCTGTTCTCATATAATTCTCCTTGTAAAATCAAATTACCGAACTTTCCGCAGATAATTATATAACTTTTTACAAGGGCGTGTCAACATTATTGCGGCAAAAAAGCCGAGGCTCGGGATGAGTCTCGGCTTTTGAGATATTCGGTTACATGAGCACCTTGGAGAGGAACTCTTTGAGGCGGGGATTCTGGGGGTTAGCGAAGAACTCGGCGGGGGTATTCTCCTCCTTGATGACGCCCTCATCCATGAAGATGACGCGGGAGCCGACTTCCTTGGCGAAACCCATCTCGTGGGTGACGACAACCATCGTCATGCCGGATTCGGCAAGCTCCTTCATAACGTCGAGCACCTCGCCGACCATCTCGGGGTCGAGCGCCGAGGTAGGCTCGTCAAAGAGTATCACGTCGGGATTCATCGCAAGGGAGCGGACTATAGCCACACGCTGCTTCTGACCGCCCGAAAGCGTTGAGGGGTATACGTTTGCCTTATCTTGCAGACCTATCCTCTCAAGCAGGCTCATGGCGTTCTGCTGCGCCTCTTTTTTGATATCGTCCACTTTCCTGACGGGCAGCTTATCCTTGTGGAAGAGGTTATGGGCTATCGCCTTGCGCCTGTCCTTTTTGCCGCAGATAACTGGTGAAAGCATGATATTCTGAATAACGGTCTTATTATTGAAGAGGTTGAAATGCTGGAACACCATGCCCATCTTGCGGCGGTGGATATTGATATCGACCTTGGGGTCGGCTATATCGACGCCGTTGAATATTATCTTGCCGCCGGTGGGATCCTCCATGCAGTTGAGGCAGCGGAGGAATGTGCTCTTACCGGAGCCGGAGGGGCCGATGACGACAACGATATCACCCTTATTTATCGTGATATTGATGCCCTTGAGCACTTCGTTTTTGCCGAAGCTCTTTTGGAGGTCAATTACGTCTATCACTCTTCTTCAGGCTCCTTTCCATAATTTTGATAAGCAGGGTAATGATGCAGACAATGACGATATAGATGAGCGCCATCGTGATATAGGGCACCATGAATTCATAGCTGTTTGAGCCTATGTAGCTGAACGCCACATAGAGGTCGGTCGCGCCGACGAATGAGACGACGGAGGTCTCTTTGATAAGGGCGATGAATTCGTTGCCGAGGGTGGGCAGGATATTCTTGACCGCCTGCGGGATAACTATACGCATCATCGTGGTCGAGAAGCTCAGGCCGACGCTTCTGCCGCCCTCCATCTGACCGTAATCGACGCTCTGAATGCCGCTTCGCATTATCTCGGATATGTAAGCGCCGCTGTTGAGGCCGAAAACGACAATTGCCACGCTGACACTCGGCAGATTTGTGCCAATAATAGGCAGCACGACATAATAGAATACCAGCAGCTGCACCACCATGGGAGTGCCTCTGAAAAGGGCGACATAGAAGGTGCATATTGCGTTGAGCACTCTGGGCAGAACCTTATACTTCGGTATAACTCGTATGGTGGCGATAAGCGTACCGATGAGTATACCGATTATGAGACCCATGACGGCTATCTTGAGGGTATTTTGCAAGCCCTCGACGACCTTGACATAGCCCTCTGCCTCAAACATTATTTCATTGAATTTATCAATCTTTTTGGGGAGCGATGCTAAAAACTCGTTCATACTGTTTATCCTTTACTGTTATCGGCGAGCACACCTGTTTTACACAAAGAAGGCTGTTTCGACCGAAACAGCCTTTTTGTTAATTTTATTCGGATTTATGCCATTTCGTTAACGGCGTCGGTGATGCAGACTGCGGGAGCGGAGTCGATGATGACATAATCGACGTTGCCGTTGATAAGATCCTGCACTGCAAGGGAGCCGCTCTTATAGCCTACGCAGGAAGCCTTGAGGCCCGCAAAGCCGAAGCTCTCGTCGCCCTTGACATAGAACTGGCCGGTGGTGCCGTTCTGGACGCCGATCTTCTTGCTTGAATCAAGGCCGTTGAGGATAGCCTCAACATCGGCTGCGCTCGTGCAGGCGTCAAAGGTGGTGTCGTCGCCCTTAGCGATAACCTGCTGAGAAGCCTTATAGTAAGACTCGGAGAAGGTCACATACTCCTCACGGTCGGGCTTAACGGTAAGACCAGCCATTGCGATATCGCACTTGTGCTGACCGACGGAAAGGCAGACAGCGTCAAAATCCATATTCTGGATAACAAGCTCTTTGCCGAGCTTCTCTGCTATGTAAGCCGCAAGCTCCATATCAATGCCGTAGTAATCCTTGCCCTTGGTGTACTCAAACGGCTCGAAAGCGGCGTTGGTAGCAACTACAAGCTGATCCTTGCTCGAGTCGGCAACTGCGGACTGGACTGCAACGGGAGTGCCGTCGCCGAAGTAGTTGTTGCAGATCTTATCAAGAGTGCCGTCGGACTTGACCTGCTTGAGGATCTCGTTGACCTGTGCAAGCAGCTCGGGCTGAGCCTTATCAACGCCGAGTGCATACTCTTCATCGGTAAGATTATATTCGATGACCTTAACTTTCTTTGCTGCGGCAGCGGTGGTAGCCTCGGTGGCTGCGCTGTCACCTGCGGGAGTGGTGGCGGTTTCATTGTCTTCTTTACCGCCGCAAGCTGCGAAAGCGGTAACTGCTACGGCGATCACCATAACGATCGCAAGTACTTTGAATAACTTTTTCATTTGGAATTACCTCCGTGTTATTTGAATGACCTAATTATACCACGGTATTCATAAATGTCAAGCGATTTGTGAATTTTTATAACAAAAATTCATTTTTTCTTGAATATTACCGAATATTTATTCAACTTGACCAAACAATTCGAGCGCCGCCTCAAAATCGGGATAAAACGGAGCGGTGAAGCGCATTTCTTCGCCCGTCACGGGGTGGATAAAGCGGCAGGCTCGGCAGTGCAGGAGCTGGTGCCCTATCTCGGGCATAAAGCCGCCGTACATCGTATCGCCCGCCAGCGGATGGCCGATATGCGCCATATGCACCCTTATCTGATGAGTCCTGCCCGTCTCTAAATCGAGCCGCACAAGCGTTGCGCCGCTGAAATTGCGCTCGACCGTCCAATGGGTCACGGCGCTCTCAACGCCCAGCTCGTCGGAGCAGGCACGCAGAGTTTTCATCGGGTCGGGGCGGTATATCGGGGTGCTGACTGTCCCCTCCCCATGAAGCTCGCCCTTCACAAGGGCGCAGTATTGCTTTTTGACCTTGCCGGAGAGTTTGCTTGCCGAGAGCGGATTCAGGGCGCAGACAGTCAGCCCCGAGGTGCCCTTATCGAGCCTGCCGACGGCTCTGAACGCCGCCGACCTGCCCTTTGCGGCGAGGTGTGCCGCCACGGCGTTGGCAAGGGTATCACCCTGATGATTGTGGGTCGGGTGCATCGCCATAAAGGGAGATTTATTAATTACAATAATGTCGTCGTCCTCATAGACAATATCGAGCGGGGCGTGCATCGGCTCGGGCGTCGCTTCGTCGTCCGTTATCAGCACGCTCACGGTGTCGCCGCATTTTACGGGGTCAACAGTGCGGAGGTACACCCCGTTAAGAAGCATACCTCCGTCGGTGTATTTGACTTTTTTGACAAGCCTTGCGGAGAATCCGCAATGACCCCTCAGAAATGCGACGGCTCGCTTGCCGTCATACTCGGGCGGAACGACGTATTCAAGCCGTCTCGCCATCAGTCGGCAGCCTCCATTTCCGTTTTGGCGGCGGCAACAATGCCGTCCCTGCGCTTTTTAAGCTCGGTCTCTATCATGCGCTGCTGCTCCCTGTCATCCTTGACAAAGGCAATGACTATGAGATAAAGTATCGCGCCGACCGCGGGGCCGAGGATAAAGAGCGGCCACTGCCACTTCATAAATACTGCGTTCTGAGCCGTCATGGCTATGCGCTCGTTATACTTGACGTACTTTAGAATCTGACCGTTTATAAGCAAGGCTACCGCGTCACCGATCTTGGTGGCGAAATTCTGCATTGAGAAGGTTATACCCTCGGTGCGCTTGCCCGTGGTGTATTCCACATAGTCTATCGAGTCGCTCATCAGCGAGCGGTGGGCGATATTCATCATGCTGGCGGGGATGCTCTGAAGCCCCATGAGCAGTATGACTATAAGCATTCTCCATATGCTCTTGAAGCCGACGAAGAAGGACACTATCCTGAGCGCAACGGCGGATATCTGGGCGATGATAAGTATCTTTTTCATGCCGCCGACCGCCTCAACTATCTTGGTCGCAGCAAGCATGGCGAAAGCGCCGGGGGCGCCGGTGAGACCGCCGTAGATGAACTGCATTGTGCCGCCGCCGATCTCCATACCGCCGACCTTATAGAATACCTGGCTCTCAAAGAAATACTGCCACGGCACGGTGAGCTTGAAATATTCGAGAATTCTCGCAAGCGAGATGAGCAGCATGGTCTTATTGTGGCGCAGGACGAATATCGCCTCAAAGAAGCTCTCCTTGGGGGCGGCTTCGTTCTTGACCTGCTCCTTCATAAAGCCCGCAAGCATTGAAACAAGCTGACCGCCGAGGCCGAGGATCGCGGCGCCGATAATGAAAGATTTCTTATCGGATATACCGATTTTATTCACCATTATATCCCTTACAACAGGGAAGGTGCCCGCTATGGCGCAGCCGACGGTGACGCCGATGGCTGTCCACTGGGCTACTCTCGCCCGCTCCTCGGAGTGCGGCGAGCTGATGGAGAGCATACCCCAAAGCGAGACATCCTGCATGGAATAGATAACATCCCACGAGAGGTAGCAGATAAGGATGAGCACCACTGCGCCGACGCTGCCGAGCCCGAAATCCATAAACATCAGCAACGATAAAATACCTATGAAGGGCGGCAGATAAATCAGGAACGGCCGCAGCTTTTCGCCGGTCTTCTTAAAAATATGTCTGTCGATGAGAGCGCCGACTATCGGGTCGTTGATCGCGTCCCAAATGCGGCTGATGCCGGTTATGTAGCCGACATATTCCGCCTTGATTTTAAGAATATTATTGCAAAAATAGAATAGCCAGCCGTTAATGAACGCATAGTGCATATTCTGGCCCGCTATTGCAGCGGAGTAGGCAAACAGGCGCTTGTTGGGCACATATCCCTGCTCCATCGCGGCGTCAGTGCGGTAAACGGATTTATCCATCCACTCAGCTCCTTAACATTTTATATGATCATTATATCATTTGAACGCTGCATAAACAACTTGACTTTTTGCATAAGTTTTCATTCGGAAATTTGTGACAATGCACAAGAATTCGGGTAAAAATACGAATTGCGGGGCAAAAAATTTTTTGAAATTTTTTTGAAATTCCTCTTGACAAACGCAAAACACGGTGCTATAATCGCAGGCAACAAGACAAACCGATGAGAAAGAGTAGTAGGTTTGAACACCGTCTTTCAAGAGAGCCGCAGGTGGTGCGATTGCGGCAGACAGGCTCATATCGAATGGACTTTCGAGGGCGGAGCGAAAATGCAGAGCATGAGTAGCGACCGACGGGGGCTTCACCCGTTATCAGCGAAGAACGCATGATAGTGCGTTAAATGAGTGGGCGATAATATCGTCAATCCGGGTGGTACCGCAGGAGTAATTTATCTCTTGTCCCTGAATTCAGGGGCAAGAGATTTTTTTATTATCCTCTGCGCCGCCCAGCTGATACAAGACCGAATAGATCATCGGCATGAAAGGAGAAAAACATTATGTCAAAGCCAAAGAACGTACCCTACAGAATCAACCTCCCCGAAGAATATCTCCCGAAGCAGTGGTATAATGTGCGTGCCGATATGAAGGAGCTGCCCGACCCCATGCTCAATCCCGGCACGATGCAGCCCATAACCAAGCCCGAGGAGCTTGAAGCCATCTTCTGCCACGACCTCGCGGTGCAGGAGCTTAATAACACCGACGCTTATATCGACATCCCCGACGAAATTCAGAAATTTTACAAAATGTGCCGCCCCTCCCCGCTTATCAGGGCCTACTGCCTTGAGGAGAAGCTCGGCACCCCCGCAAAGATCTATTATAAATTCGAGGGCAACAACACCTCGGGCAGTCACAAGCTGAACTCCGCGATCGCCCAGGCATATTACGCCAAGAAGCAAGGCATCACTCACCTGACCACCGAGACCGGTGCAGGTCAGTGGGGCACGGCGCTCTCGATGGCCTGCGCTTACTTCGGCCTCGACCTTACCGTCTACATGGTCAAGGGCAGCTACTATCAGAAGCCCTTCCGCAAGAACGTCATTGAGACCTTCGGTGCAAAAATAGTCCCCAGCCCCAGCGACACCACCAATGCAGGCAGAGCGATACTCGCCGAGATGCCCGACACCACCGGCTCGCTCGGCTGCGCTATCTCCGAAGCAGTCGAAACCGCCGTCACCACCGACAACTGCCGCTATGTGCTCGGCTCGGTGCTCAACCAGGTGCTGCTGCATCAGAGCATAATCGGCATTGAATCCAAGGCGGCAATGGAGATGTATGACGAATACCCCGACATCATCATCGGCTGCGCCGGCGGCGGCTCCAACCTCGGCGGCCTTATCTCCCCTTTCATGCGCGATAAGATCCGCGGCGAGAAGAACCCGTACTTCATCGCGGTTGAGCCGGCCTCCTGCCCGTCGCTCACCAGAGGCAAATACGCCTATGACTTCTGCGACACCGGCAAGGTCACTCCGCTCGCAAAGATGTATACTCTCGGCTGCGACTTCATCCCCGCCTCCATCCATGCGGGCGGCCTGAGATATCACGGCATGTCACCCATCATCAGCAAGCTCTATCACGACGGCTATCTCGACGAGGCTCGCGCATACAAGCAGACCGAGATATTCGCAGCTGCCGTTGAATTCGCAAGAGCTGAGGGCATCCTCCCCGCCCCCGAATCATCACACGCTATCAAGGCGGCCATCGACGAGGCTCTCAAGTGCAAAGAGACCGGCGAAGAAAAGACCATACTCTTCGGCCTGACCGGCACTGGCTACTTTGACATGACGGCTTACGATTCCTTCAACAGCGGCAAGATGGAGGATTACATCCCCTCCGATGAGGAGCTTGAGAAGAGCTTCGCAAAATTCCCCCACATAGGTTAAAAAAATAACGGTGCAGTCGAAAGGCTGCACCGTATTTTTATATCTTATTGAATTATTTGTTATCCTTGCCCTTGATGATATCGTTGATAAGGATATAGAACTGATCATCGTCAAAGCTGCCGTCATTGGACTTTGCGGGCGCTGCGGGGGCAGCGGGTGCTGCCGGAGCGGCGGGCTCGGCCGCGCTTGAGGAGGCGCCGAAATTCGGGATGCTGGGCGCTGCGGGGGCAGCGGGAGCGGCAGGAGCGACGGGCTTCGCAACGGGAGCTGCGGGAGCCGTCTCTGCGACGGTGGCTGCTGCGGCTGCGGCGGCAAAGGGATTGACCTTAGCTGCGGGGGCGGCAGTCTCGGCGGGGATGACGGGAGCGGGCTTGTGTTTATCAAAGCCGGTCGCTATGACGGTGATGACCATCTCGTCGTCAAGCTCGGGATCGAATGCGATACCCCAAGTGATATTTGCGTCCTCGTGAGCGTTGGCGGTGATGATCTCGGCTGCATTCTCGACATCCTCAAGGTCAACGTCATCGGAGGCGGTGATGCTGATGATAACGCCCATTGCGCCGGAGATCGAGGTCTCAAGCAGCGGGCTGGAAACTGCTGCGTTCGCAGCGCACTCGGCCTTGTCCTTGCCCTTGGCTCTGCCGACGCCCATGTGAGCGTAGCCTGCGTCCTTCATAACGCTGGTAACATCGGCAAAATCGAGGTTGATGAAGCCGGGGATCTTTATAAGCTCGGAGATGCTCTTAACGCCCTGAAGCAGCACTTCGTCCGCCTCGGCAAAAGCCTCTGCGATAGTCTTTTTCTTCTCATCGAGCGCACGGAGCCTGTCGTTGGGGATAACGATAAGGCTGTCAACGTGCTCGGCGAGCTTTGCAATGCCCTCCTGAGCCTGGATCATTCTTCTCCTGCCCTCAAACTTAAAGGGCTTGGTAACAACGCCGATGGTAAGGCAGCCCATGTCTTTGGCGACCTGAGCGATAACGGGAGCCGCGCCTGTGCCGGTGCCGCCGCCCATGCCTGCGGTGATGAATACCATATCGGTGCCCTTGAGAGCGTCGGAGATGGAATCTCTGCTCTCCTCGGCGGACTTAGCGCCGATCTCCGGCTTGCCGCCTGCGCCCTGACCGTGAGTCGATTTCTCGCCTATCTGGATCTTATGGGTCGCCTTGGAGTGAACAAGCACCTGCTTGTCCGTGTTAACGGCGATAAACTCAGCACCGAGAACACCCGAGGTGATCATCCTGTTGACGGCGTTTCCGCCGCCGCCGCCGACGCCTATAACTTTTATCTGAACCGTACTTTCAAAATCGTTGTCAATTTCAAATGCCATTTGGTTTGACCCCCTATGGTTTTATTTTACCTATATAAACAGAATTATATTAACATGTAAATTTAAAAAATACAAGAACAAATTGGAAATTTATCTTGCTTTTCTTCATTTTTTTCGTTTTTAAGGTCGAAATTAGTGTAAAAAAGCATTATAACGGCAAAAACGGCGGCTTTATCCCTCGCCGCCGCTGCTTTCATCTGTCGTTGCTTCCTCGCCGTCCGTTGTCGGTTCGTCGGCGGGGACTTGCGGATAGCCCGCCTCAAATTCGACGAGCTCGGGTATATCGTCGGCGTCTCTGCTGTCAAAATACGCCTGCTTCACGACCGTCAGATTGACCACACCCGACTGATCGGGCGCTATGGAGTCCTCCTCCTGCAATACTTTCTTTGCAAGAGCCAGCTTTGAGTCAAGGCTGCTCGGGTTGCCGAGCTTGAGCACTATCCTGCGCTGATAGATGAGATAAATATTGCTGCGCGAGGTGACGTCTATGGCGCTTATATCCTCGAAGCTGTTATCCTCAAGCGCCGACGCAATGCGGGCAAGGATATCGCCCGTCGGGTCGGCTATCTCGGCGGTATCCCCCGTCTCCTGCGCAGCGTCGGTGAATTTTATCTTCTCACCGACCACGGGAGTGGTGGGCGAAGCGCCGTTTATCAGAGTAACGCCCTCGGGCAGCTCCGCGGAATACGACAGCACCTTGAAGTCGTTGCCGAGCAGCACATAGCCCGCCATGGAGACGGGCACGGCGTAGGTCTCCTTGTATTCGTCATATTTGATAACGAGCGTGTTGGGGAATTTACGGCTGAGCTTGACGCTGCCTGTATAGGGCAGCTTTTTCTCTATCAACGCCGCCGCTTCGTCAAGGTCGGCGAAGATAAGGCTCTTGCCCGTCTGAATGCCGCTCGCCTCGATTATCTGCTCCCTTGTATAAGGGCTGACGCCCTCGACATGGTATTTCTCCACTCGGAAGAATATAAGCGCAGCCGCAGAGAGCACGACCGTCGCAATTATCAGCACGAATACCGTGATGACAAGCGCCAGCCTGAAAATTTTGCCTGCTTTTTTCCTTCTCTTACTCTGCATCGTTTCACCGCCTGCTTTTTCGTAATAACCATGTCTTTTACATCATTGTTTATTTTATAATGTATTAAATATTTATAACCTTAATATCAGCGCCGAGGCGTGACAGATTGCCGCACACATCCTCGCACCCCCTGAGCACATGGCGCACCCCATCGATGACGCTTTCGCCCCTTGCGCCGAGAGCCGCCGCTATCAACGCGCTGCCGCCCCGCAGATCGCTTGCCGTGACCTTTGCACCGTGGAGCGAGGGCACGCCCTCGACGACCGCCACGCAGCTGTCCTCGACCCGTATATCCGCGCCCATTTTGATAAGCTCGGGCACATGGCGGAAGCGATTCTCAAACACCCGCTCCGAGATAATGCTCGTGCCCCTTGCCGTTGCGGCGACCGCCGTGACAAGGGCCTGGGAATCCGTTGGAAAGCCGGGGTAAGGCATAGTCCGCAGATATTTGATGCGCTCCGCTCGTTTCGGCGCGGTAACGCTCATTTCGCCGTTTGCAAAGTCGATTTTGCAGCCGCAGAGCTCAAAAACGGGAATAACGGGGGCAAGATGCTCCCGCTCGACCTCGGTGACGACCGCTCTGCCGCCCGTGACCGCCGCACAGGCCATATATGTGGAGGCGACAATGCGATCAGGTATCACCCGATGCTCTGCGCCCGTCAGGCGCCTGCCGCCGTATATCCTGATAACGCTTTGACCCGCCCCGATTATCTTTGCGCCGCATTCGTTCAGGAAATCCGCCAGGTCTTTTATCTCCGGCTCTCTTGCAGCGTTTGTTATCACCGTCTCGCCCTTTGCGGCGAGGGAGGCGAGCATTATATTCTCCGTCGCGCCGACGCTCGGGAAAGAGAGGCTTATGCGGCACGGGGCCAGCCCGTTCGGGGCGGTGCATTCCATGCTGCCGCCGCTCTCCTCGATGACAACGCCCATGCTGCGGAATGCGGCAATATGCATATCTATCGGGCGCAGCCCTATCTCGCACCCGCCGGGGAGAGTTGCGCTCCCTCTGCCGAATCTTGCGAGCAGGGCGCCGAGAAAGATGATGGACGAGCGCATCTCGCTCATCAGCTCCTCGGGTATGGCTGAGCAATTGATATCGCCCGAATCGACCGTGACCGTGCCGCCCTCACGGCTGACCCTGCAGCCGAGCCGTTCAAGGATCGCAACGGCGATATCGACATCGGTTATCCTCGGGCAATTATGTATAACGCTTATTCCGTTTACGGCGGCGCACGCTGCGAGGATCGGGAGGGAGCTGTTCTTTGAGCCTTGCAGCCGTGTCTTCCCTTCGAGTCTGATGCCGCCGCTGATAATGAGATTCTCCATATTCACACGCTCCTCGAAAGCTCTGATACATACTATTCCGAGGGGCGCTTATGCGTGAATGGCTATCCCTTACTTAACTATCTCGCAGAGGGTCTCGTATATTCTCTCTGTCGCGTCGAGCACCGCCATAGCCTTGGCGTTTGCGCCGATCTTAGCGAGCCTTGACTTATCGCCGAGCAGCTCATCGACCTTCTCGGTCAGCGAATCGGGTGTGAGATCCTTTTCCTCAAGAATGACCGCCGCGTCGTTCTCGACGAGCGCCATTGCGTTGTGATACTGATGATTCTCCGTCACATAAGGCGACGGGATAAGTATTGAAGGCTTGCCGAGCGCCTGGATCTCGCTGAGCGAGCTTGCGCCCGAGCGGCTGATGACAAGGTCGGCCGCGGGCAGGCACTTCGGGATGTCGATATACTCGACGACTCTGATATTCGGGTGCCCCGCCGGGTCAACGCCCGCCTTGCGAAGCTCCTCGACGAACCAATCGCCGCCCTTGCCCGTGGCATGGAGGAATACGCAGTCATTCGCCTTGTATTTCTTGAGTATCATGCCGAGCACCGCGTCGTTGACGGGCTTTGCGCCGAGGCTGCCGCCCATCGAGAGGATGAGGGGCTTGCCGCCGAGCTGAAGCTCCGCCTTGGCGAAATCGGGGTCGACCCTGAGAATATCTCCCCTTATCGGCAGACCCGTGACAACGCAGGGATTCTTCGGCTTCATGTATTTCTCCGCCTGCTTTGCGGTGAGCATCACTCTGTCCACTCTGCCGGCGAGGGCTTTATTTGTCACGCCGGGGAAGGCGTTTTGCTCGTGTATGGCCGTGGGCACGCCCATTTTGGCAGCCATACGGAGCACGGGACCGCTGACATAGCCGCCGAAACCGACGACGAGGTCGGGCTTAAAATCCTTGATTATCTTCTTTGCCTGCGATGATGCGCGCAGCAGCTTTGAGAGCGTGCCGAGGTTATGCTTTATCGCCTCGGGCGAAAAGCTGCGGTAAAATCCGCTGATATCTATAGTTCTCAGCTCGTAGCCTGCCTGCGGCACAAGGCGAGCCTCCATTTTATCCTTGGTACCCGCAAAGATTATCTCGGCGTCGGGGTCCTTTTCCTTTATATATCCCGCTGTGCCGAGGGCGGGGTTGATGTGGCCGCCGGTACCTCCGGCAGCGATGAGAATTCTTTTACCTTTGAGCATTCGTCCTCTTCCTTTCATCATTTCTCGACACGGCAAGCACCATGCCCATCTCAATCAGCAGCGTCACGAGCGACGAGCCGCCGTAGCTGAAGAACGGGAGACTTATGCCGGTATTCGGGACGGTCGATGTGACGACCGCTATATTAAGACCCGCCTGCAAGGCGACCTGGACGCTGATGCCGAGCGCCAGCAATTTCGCATAGCGGCTGCGCGCCCTCAGCGCAATGGTGAAGCCCCTTGCAAGGAGCAGAATGAACGGAATAATGACTATGAGCAAAGTCGGGAAAAAGCCCAGCTCCTCGCAGATAACGGAGAAAACGAAGTCGTTCTGCGGCTCGGGGAGATAGAGGTACTTCTGCCTCGATTTGCCGAAGCCGACACCGAAAAGCCCGCCCGACCCGACGGCGTAAAGGGATTGCAGGGTCTGCCACGCGTCGCCCTTTGTCTCCTCGCTCGTCAGCTCCTTGCCCGCAAGCAGCTTTTTCCATATCTCTATTCTGGGCACGGCGTGCTCGGGCAGGAATTTCTCGGGTGTGGCAATAACCACCGACGCCGCTATTGCCGCAATGACGCCGACTATCACGAACCACCGCAGCTTAACGCCGCCGAAGAACATCATCACGCCGCCGATGAGCAGCACTATCAACGCACCCGAGAGGTGATTCTCTTTATATATCAGCAGGCAGAAAACGCCGAGGATTCCCGCATAGATAAGCATCATCCACGCTTTCTCCTCGGTTTTGGTGCGGTACCGCTCCATCATAAACGAAAACAGCATGATTATGCCGAGCTTCGCAAGCTCCGAGGGCTGATAATCCATGACGCCGAGGTCTATCCAGCGCTTGAACTCCTCCTTGCCCGCGATTATCTTGGGGTTGATGAGCACATAAATGAGAAGTATCAGCGACACAAGCCCTATCAGTCCGCTGAAGCTGCGAAAGAGGTCGACTTTAAGGCGCGACACAAGCAGCATCACGACTATGCCTATCGCAGCGAATTTAAGCTGATTTATAAAATAATAATAAGGATTATAATTTGTATCCGCTCCGTTGCGGGCGGCAACGTAGCTTGCGGAGAACATCATGACAACGCCGACCGAGACCAAATATATCACAAGCGCAAAGAACGCAAGGTCAAAGCTGCCGGAGGTGAAGAATTCCCTGATCTTGCCGGTGAACAGGCTCTTGAACCATCTTTTTATATCAAAGAAGCTCTTGAGCTCGCTCCAAAAGAATCGCAGCTCGCCCTTGAGGCCGACGCTCTTGAATTTCGGTGCGGTAGGCTCTTTCGTCACGACCCTCTCCCCTTTCTCATGCATATTTTTATTATTTGAATTATTTAACTATATAACCGCCGTAATACATAATTGCGACCGCGGCGGCGCCGCCGAGGGCATTCACCGCCGAAAAGACGGCGACTATCTTTTTTTCTCTCCAGCCGCAAAGCTCAAAATGGTGGTGGATAGGCGCCATTTTGAATATCCGCTTGCCGCCGGTGACGCGGTAATAAACTATCTGGAGCACGTCGGAGGCTCCCTCGATGACATAAGCCACGCCTGCAAGCAGCAGTATCAGCGGGCAGCCGAGCGCATAAGCGAGGGCAACGACCATACCGCCGAGGAACATGGAGCCTGTATCGCCCATAAAGACCTTGGCGGGGTTTTTATTCCAAAAGAGGAATCCCACGCACGCACCCGCAAGGGCCGCTGCCGCCATTGAGAATCCGAACAAGCCCTTTAATCCGGCGATAACTCCGAGCGAGACCGCCGCCGTCACGGTGACGGAGCTGCAAAGTCCGTCCACGCCGTCGGTGAAATTCACGGCGTTGACGCTCGCATAGATTATCACTATGCCGAATATCCAATGGAAGAAGCCTATCTCGACCATGCCGACGAACGGCACGAACATATACGGCGCGCCGTCCATGCTCATATAAAGCCCCATCAGGTAGGCGACGCAGACAAGCAGCTGCGCCAGTGTCTTTTGCTTTATCGTCAGCCCGAGGTTGCGGCCTCTGACTATCTTGATATAATCGTCGGCAAAGCCGATAAGCCCGAAGGAGAGAGCCATCACAAGCCCGCTCCAGAGCCTTGTATACATTTCGGAGGGAACGAGGCTGCCCGAGGCGACGATATCGCCGCCCGTGAGCTTATCGGTGATAACGGTGACGGCTATTGCCGCGACCGTGCCGATAATGAACATCAGCCCGCCCATAGTGGGCGTCCCCTGCTTGCTTTTATGCCATTTCGGGCCGATATCGAGTATCGTTTGCCCGAATTTCAGCTTCCTGAGCCATGGAACCATGGCAAATCCCAGCCCGGTGGTGACGGCGAGACCCGCTGCGCCAGCCAAACATACCGCGGGTAGATC
>ERZ780075.237-NODE-237-length-28378-cov-2.760089_pt1 | contig 28378 bp, 31 predicted proteins | sample MGYA00511839_ERZ780075 | MGnify/ENA primary metagenome ERZ780075 (study PRJEB29588, sample SAMEA2155953) | human gut metagenome | biome: human gut; feature: human-associated habitat; material: faeces | place: Denmark | collected 2008/2010 ...
ATAATAATAATTTTCGAGAAGCAAGCAAACAAAATGATATTTTTAAAATTAAGCACTTTATTTTATCATCGCTTGCTTCTCATTTAACCATCCCTTATGGGATATAAATAGATAGTAATATGGAAGAAAGAATGTTTTTAGTAATAGTAAAAGGCGAAATTAATGAGTCTGAAATGTCATTGAAAAGAGCTATTAGTGAAGCTATTGAGTGTGAGGCTAAAGAATATGACGAGTCACCTCTTTATGGTTGTGATGTTTCTGTAAAGGAGGTCGAAGAGTAACTAACCACCCTCTCCTTGGCAACAGGGAGAGGGTAAAAAGAAAGAAGAATATGATTAGATTAATACTACAAGATAGATACAAAGGTTCTGGGCATATACTATTGAACCCAAATAGTATCGCTTCAATACAAGAGAATCCAAATGATACATCTACAATAAAGATGAATGACGGAGAAACTTTTGTTGTTTACAATTCAATAAAGGCAATAGAAAAAATTCTTGAAGAAGATAAAAAATAAGCAATTATGGATAAGAAAGAAAAATCAATCAAACGTCATATAGATAAGGCTATTGGCTATTCAGACAAGGCTCATGACGAGTTGCAAATTGCTCTGAATATAGCTTTGGATGGAAAAGGACTTAGTGATAAAGAAAAGCAGCTTTTAAGCGTTGGATTTGCAACAGGAGTAGAAGAAGCCGTAGAGCGTGTTGCCGATGGTAGTTGTAATGATGAATATATCAGTGCATGGGATAGCCCAATTAGAGACTGCCGAATATCTGAGGTATATCGCATGACAGGTGAGCAGATACGTGAATATTTTAATTTGTGACAACTATGGATAAGAAGAAAGTTAAAGAGCTGATACAAGAAGTTATCAGCAATAATGTTGATAGCTTGGAGTTTGGAAACGATAAGCATAATGCTCCTTTGAGAAAAGCGAATAGCTTATTGCATGATGCTTTGATAGAGTTAGGAAAGTCAGACTGGGTATCTGTTGAGGAGGGGTTGCCTGAGTATGGCGAGAATGTTCTTGCTATATCAAAAGATGGGTATATGAATGTGTCTTACAGACGTAAGATTCCAAGAGATAAAATTAGTAGAGAGGTTATGGATGATAACGGATTCATTCTAAACTTCAATTTGTGTTGTAGCACTATCACTCATTGGAAACCTATTGAAAAGTTGGAGGAGTAAGTATGGTACTAAAAAAATGTAAGACTTGTATATACAGAAAAAAGGATATGAAGAAGTTCTTATTCTATTGTAAGAAAAAGCATATAAGAGTTGGAGAGCGAAGAAAGTCTTGTGAGTTGTATGAGCCTAAGTAAAAAGGCGGTAGTTGCAGCTACCGCCTACAAATAGAAGACTAGGACTAGTCCTCAACCCAGAAGGCAAGCATTCTGCCATTCTTAGGATAAATAACCTTTCCGTTTCTTACAACGTAAGGACGAAAGATTAAGTGTCTTCCGTTTGTTTTTGAATTGTCCATCATAACAAAAACTATTAAGTTCGCTACCATAGGATAGCTGCAATACCGCAAAACCTCTACAAACTGCGGTACACGAAAGAGCCCCTATGCTGCAACAAAGGGGCTTTGTAAATCTGTTGCCATAACTGCTTTAAGTTGTTTTTGTGCAAGAGGTTTACCTTAATAGAGTTTGAAACTCTGAACAATTCGGGTGCAAAGTTAGTCATTTATATGATAATATAAACAATAACAACGTTAATGAATTTTAAATATGGTCTAATTTAGACTACTCTAAAATAATATATAAATTTATAGTTGATTATGAACAGAAATAAAACAAAGGAGTTGCTGCCTATTATACAGGCATTTGCAGAAGGAAAAGCAATAGAGAGTAGATGTGTTAAAGGCGACAAGTCATTATGGTACGATGATAAAGACCCAAGCTTTGATGATGACTTTGAGTACCGAATTAAGCCAGAACCAAAGTACCGCCCTTTCAAGGATGCTGAGGAGTGTTGGGCTGAAATGTCGGAACACCAGCCGTTTGGGTGGGTGAAGACTAAAGACAAAGGAATCAGATTGTGTATGAGTGGATTGAATCAAGAAAGTGCTTTTACACAAGTTGGTCATAAATATGATGAAGCCTTTGATGAATTCATCTTTGCCGACGGGCTTCCGTTTGGCGTAAAAGTGGAGGAATAGTTATGGCGTGGGTAGCAGTAACAAAACAAGGAAGAGAATTTATCTCAATGTGTAAGCCAATAAGAGTGACGAATGAAGATAACTATTATGGTTGGAAAGATACATTTACTGAGATTTCTCTTTATAGTGGTAGTATCAAGAAACTCATTGGAAGAGAATTATCTTGGAGCGATGAGCCAGTAGAACTTAAATAAATATTGCGTATGAAGAAGATTATTTTTGTAGTATTATCTGTTCTTTTGCTCGTATCGTGTAGCGAGAACAAAGGAATTAATGTTCCAACATCAGACTCTATTAATGAAATTAAGGTAGAGAAACTATTTGTTGTAGATGGTATAACCGTATATCGTTTCTATGATGGTGGCAAAGTGGTTTATTTCACCAACAAAAAGGGAGAGGTAAAGGCTTGTCATGACGAATATGACCCTGCAACAAAAACTACGAAAACAAAGGTAGTAGAAACTTTATGTAACGAAGAATAGTTATGAACAAAACAGATTTACATTCATCATTACTCTTCCTGATGTTGAGACTGGAAGAGGCAAATAGCAACCCGATGTCAGACAAGAACTTTGTTGCTGCATTGACGGAAGTGCTCAGATATTTCCGTGATAACGGAGAGTTGAAGAAAGCCTATGAGCTTCAAAAGAATTCATTGGCAGACTTGGCAAATAGTTCTTGGACGAAAGCACTAAAGGACTATGTTTCCTCCAAAAATCAGGAAGACGGAGTTGATGAAAAGTTTCCTGATATAGATGAACTTATTAAGGAACTAGCTTCCGATGAGTTCATCGAAAAGAAAATCAAGGATATTCTTGGAGATAATGATGTGGATAGCGGAAAGGAGGAATAGCTTATGGAGAAACGAATAATTTTAGACGAACAAGATATTAACGAATTTCACGAGGATGCAGCGATTCTACGCTGGATATACGACTTGATGACGAAAGAGTATCGTATAAGTGAGCACTCCAAAAATATGCCACGTTTCTTTAGAATAATCAATAAATTAAAGCAATTATAGCGTATGAAAATAAGATTGGCAAAGAAGATAATGACGCAAGCTAGAACAGATATTCCTCGGACTAACTTGTATTGGAGAACTAGAATAGAAATACATGATTGGGGGCATGGCTTTGTTTTAGACCACCGCATCTCTAAGGCGAAAAAATGACCACACGATGGAATGCTCGTAAGCTTATTAACGTATTGGTAAAGCTCAATAAGAAGCATCAGTTCAAGCTAAGAGATATTCAGCGTAATGCAGAAAGATTAAAACAGTATAACGTATGAAAGAAGAAAGATGTTGCGGCAACTGTCATTGGTTTGACAGCGAAGACGTTTACGGCGTAGGATGGTGCAGCAATAACGAGCACGAATCATCTTGCGACCAAGTGTGTAGTGAACATGAATTTTAAACTTTAAATATAAAATGGAAAAGATTTACAGACATTTCAAAGGAGGTTATTACAGATTTATTACTGAGGTCACAAATAGTGAGACTCAGGAGAAGGAAGTTGTTTATCAGGCTCTCTATGGGGAGCACAAGGTTTGGACTCGTCCTGCTGGTATGTTCTACGGAAAGGTGAACGTTGATGGCGTGGAAATTGATAGATTCACCGAGGTTGTTGGCGTGCCAGTCTTGTTTAAGAAGACTAACGAGAATGCCGTTATGCCATCCAAGGCGCATGATGATGATTTCTGCTACGACTGCTATGCTGTTTCAGAGGAAGAGATTGAGCCTAATGTGTGGAAGTACGGTCTTGGATTTGCTTTGCAGATTGAAAACCGCAACAAACCTGTTGACATTTCTAGGTGCTTTACGTTCCGTCCTCGTTCTTCCGTATATAAGACTGGTATGATTCTCAGTAATTGTGAAGGCACTGTCGATGACCCATATACTGGCGAAATTTCTGCCGTATTCTATCATGTTATGCCAAATATGCCGCGATACAAGGTTGGTGATAAAATCGTGCAATTCCACCTAGAAACAAGCGACAACATCATGTTTATAGAGACGGATGAATTAAACAAAACAGAGCGTGGCGATAACGGCTACGGCTCTTCTGATAATAAGTAGCCTATGAACGTACTCACAGACGAACAGAAAAACTACATAAAGGAGCATCCGGATGAATCTCCATACGCAATGTCTAGGAATTTCGGATGCGCTGTGCAGACCGTATACTGGTGGCTGCATAAGTTACACGGAGACTCGTTTAAGGATGCGCGGGAAAGACGTAGGAACGAAATCCATGAGTCTGTCCGCAATATGTATCCGGAAATGTCTTCGTCTGAGATTTCAAAGGTGCTCGGAATAACGAAGTCCTGCGTTGCTAATATAGCAAAATCACTCGGTGTAACACATACCAGGGAAACTGAAGAAAGGCTTAGGCTGAAATGCGCTCAGGCAATAGTAAGACCTGAGATAATAGCTAAACGTTCAGAATCTCTAAAAAAGACGCTGAGGCTTGATAGATACAGAGCAGCGAACGGAATTAAACAGAAGACACGACGCAAGTTCAAGACGATTCCGAGCAGATGCCTATGCGCTAGGAACTACCTGTGCAACAAGTACAACTACTTCTACGACAAGGACTACGGAGAGCTGCTGACCATATTCTACGACAGTGAAACGAGAATGCTGACCGAAGATCAGCAGAAACATTATGAGAAGAAGTATGGTATCAAGTTCCTCCAGGGAGCTGAAGAATAATTTCTGTGCATTATTATCTATATGTTTAGAGGCGGCTATCCATCACGGACGGTCGCCTCTTTTCATTTAAACTAATAACTAAACCAAATGTTATGAAAAGAAAACTTAAGAATGTTTATGTAATTTTACCTTGCGGTATATCCAACCAATAAATGCGAGAATACCTATGAAAAGACAAACTGATGCTATCTTACCTATTTTCAAGAAAGCTCTGTCGGTCTTTGATAGTTGCTTCTCGACATATACTTTATCTTTCGATATTTCGTTTATCACCGACATCAAGGAGTCACACTTGCTGTGATATATCGACGTGCTATCCTTGTATTCTTTGAGGATCGAAATACTGTCTCTCAGTATCTGTACATCTTCCTGTGATATCTCGTGATATTCGTAGTGGAATCTGTCTTCGCCAACTTTGTTTCCGTTCACATCGTACTTCGAAGCTGTACTGTCCTTTATGTGCGTCTTCTCTTTCGTGGTGGACTTCACGGATTCCTTATGCGATGCTTTATATGATTCCAGCTTCTTAATAAGCCTTGCGTTAAAGAGTGAATCCCACTTAGCCTCATTGCGATTGTCAGTGATATATGTCTGTTTTTCTACCACTCGTTCTTTAGCTTTACATCTACAGAACATTGATAGAATCAGCATTGCTACTGCAATGGCAATTACAGCCCTTGTTATCTTATCAATCAGTTTCATAAGCTACTGAATTACAATCGTTACTTTTTCCTTTTTATCCCAAGCCGTCTTCATCGTCTGAATGAGCTTGTTTGTCCAAAATCGAGAATCGCTAACCCATCCTTTCTTGTCGTTTTTCCCTACCAAAATGCATCCTAGTGTGTCTTTTGCAGAATTACCGCTATGTATGCGTATTCCTTCAAATCCTTTGACATTCAGAAGTAATGGCAACATCTTCTTGAATCTGTTAGAATAGGTATATACGCATTCATAACTACCGCTTGGTATTGCAGTCTGCCCATATACCTTCTTCTTCTTGATTTCGTTCAACTCCATATTTTGATTCAATCCTCTGTCTGTATCTTCAAGAGTATTGCATCCGAACAATTTGCCATTCACGTACAGACGACTAATAGTATAGCCATCCTTTTTCCAAGCCCTATCAATTAGTACTTCCATTTTTGTTTTCCTCCTCTTTTTTATCAAACTCCTGATTCAATCTCTCCAATATCGGTCTCCAATAACTCGGCAATGCCTTCGCAAACTCAAACCTGAGAATGTAATAAATAACTCTGAATGCGACATTCTTAGGGTATGCCTTAATGAGATTTTTGAACGCATTGCATATATACACATAGCAGAATATGTACGTAAGCATCTTAATTGCAAATAAAGCTTCCGTGCCATCATTACAACCTAACATGATGCCGTATATCACATAGACGATAGCTACATAGAGCAACATTTCCAAAATTGCGTTCTTGAACTTCGATACAGAAAAGTTCTTGCATCGTACAACACTCACGCCGTCAGCTCTCATACCACAGAAGATATTGAAGCCAAAGGCAATAATCAACGCCAAGACAAAACCTTCTGTTGGCGTCGCAAAGGCAAGTATAGCGGAGAAAATAGTAACCCCTATCTGCCGAATCTGTGAAGAATCTAATAAATCTGTCATAATCTGTTATCCTGAATAATTAATAAAAATAAAGTTTCGGTCTCTTTCTGCAAAGATAGCAAAAAAAACCGAAACTTCATTCAGAATAACGAAAAAATCATATATTCAGATCATAATATGGCATTCCTCCGTTTTCCAGGAAAGAAACACATTCGTCGAAAATCTTACGTTCGTAGTCGAGCGCATTGATTTTCGGAAACCATTTCTTAATCTTTGCGTCATTGCGTTTAACCATTTCGCCCCAAAGAACGCACCAGTCTTCGAGATTGATGTTGTCGTTCTTGACTTCGTGCCAATAATCTTTAGCAATGTCTTTTGCGTGTAGCTGATTAATGAGACAAAGATGCATATCTGCCATTTCTTCGTCATAATGACATGCGCCAATTTCCCCCTTGACCTGCTTCATCATATCAAGCATTACGCTGTCATTCATTCCCACTTCGCAACAATCTGCCATTATTGTGACACAGTTCTTGATAGCCTGTATGTCATTGCTAGCTATAATGTCTTCGAATACCTTTTTCATAACCGTATATTTTTGATGCTACTTCAGAAAATACTCTCTGATATCGTACACGCCATCCTTATCTTTCAACAAGTCGAGTGCAAGGCTGTTGGCGTACTTGACCAGATGCTCAGTACCAATATCCTTCACGTCTTCCTTGCCGAGTATCTTTGCGATGGTGCATCCGTGATCGCTTACGACCTGGTTCATGGCAACGTACAAAGCGTAATCGTTGTAACAAGGTCTCTCCTCTGTTGCAAGTCCGAGACCGGTCATAGCATTGAGCCATGTCTGCATATCCCAAGTTGCAGGCGGATTCATACCGTTTACAATATCAGATGCCTCCTTCTTGGTGAGATAGTTCTTCCACTTGATAGCGCAAAGCTTATCAAGATACTCTTGTGCAAGCCCTCTGGGTGCTTTGCTGCCATATCCTTCATCATGCAGCGCATCGTATCTCCGAATACGTGCATATACTTAACGTTGGTTGATGAAGCCATCATTCCATAAAGCTCATCAAACTTACTCATAATGTCTTTTGCTTCCATATCTTATATATTTTAAGCTATTATCAAATCTTTCAACTCTACAAAGTCCTCCTCTGTGATGTTGATGCTTCGCTTGCTTCCAAAGAGGATAGCGATAAACGGATTGTCTGGCAGGTCGATGGATATTGTACCATTGTCAATATGCCCGTGAATAATACCAAAGTCAAAGTGGTAGTTTTCGACCACTTTAAGCATCTGCATCGCATCGGTAAAGATGGTATCTGCGTCAATATTTCCGTTCTCATCTGCAATGAATAGGGTAGCGTTGTCTATCGATTTATCCCACTTATCCTTATTCTTGGATATGATGTTGTGCGCCGCACGTTTCATATACACTGATGGTATGGCTATCATCGGGTTAGCCTTAACCATATCGTCTATTCTTGCGTCTGCCCAAACGTCAACCGATTCAAGCAGTTTCTCTTTAAGCTCTGTTATATTCATTTCTTAGACCCTCCTTTCTTAGCTTGATTCTGACCATTAATCATTGCGAGATAATCCTTGTATGCCATATCTGGATAATTGGTGAGGTAGTCATCAAGCAAGGCTCGCTTCTGTTCCTCATCCTTAGCCATCTCCTTCTTCAGCTTTGTTACGATGGATAGGTGATGCTTCAAAGCCTCCTTGCCTTGCTCTGTCTGCTCTATACGAGGTCGGATAATGCGTAGTTCCTCATCTTGCACAAGCTTAGATACGTACTGCAAACTCTCCACGTATTCTTGGTTTTGTATCAAGAACTGCTTCTGAGTATCTGTAAAACTATCCTCTATCTTATCTATCTCATCGAAGAGTGGAGTGGAAGATACCTGCGTCTGCATATTGATAGATGCTCGCTTCTGTTGTATTGCCTCATACATCTTCTGTAGCTCAGCATCCATCATTTGCGGCTGTTGCTGACTTGTGCCCATATCAAGCAAAGGGCTGTTTCCGAAATTCATCATAATCAATATCTTTAAGTTGGTGATATATTATAGAGAGGTGAGAGGGCATCCACCAACGAGGGCAAACACCCCTCACCAACTCATTTCTTTTTAGTCCTTTTTACTACAGACTTCCTTGCTGCTCTGTTACGCTCCTGTAGTGGGCGTGGAAGGAGCAGTGCTGTTACAGCAATAGCTTCCGTAGCCTGAAATTACTGGCGTAGATGGGAGTACCAACTGACCACGAAGACAGTTACATGTCTTCTCGTTCACGTAAGCCATCATCAGCTTCTCCTTGTAAGGAGTGAGGGCTTCCATAACGGCTACCTTCTTGTCGAGGTCACTGTACTTTGCTTGCAACGCATCGTACTGGTCTCGCTGATTCTTGTACAGACCGAAGTCCGCATCAATCTGAGACTTGTACAGACCGAACTCAGCTTGCATTGCACGGCGGTTCTCAGCGTTGATAGCATCTGTAGCACCCTTGTACATAGAGAACTTCTCTGCGATGTCAGTTTCACGCATAGCGTAGAACTTGTTATCGGTGTCGAGCTTCAAACCGAACATGTCGGTAAGCAACTTCACCTCATCAGCGCATTCCTTCTCCATTACCTGCAAGGCGGTTGGCTGATTTGAGCTTGAGTTAGCTCCGTAAGTGTTGATGTTTACGTTCTCAGGCATATTGCTGCCACCGAGAGAGCCAAATACACTGCGGTTGTTACCGCCAAGCAACCAAGCACCAGCACCGAGTGCTGTGCCGATGATACCAAGGGTAAGACCAGCATTACCTGTTGCCTTAGAAGCATAATCATCGTGCTTCTTTCCCTCTTCGTAGATTTTCTTCTCTACGACCTTTGCATCTGTCATTTCCATAATACAATCTTTTGAAATCCTTAATATTAACTAACACTATTGTAACGTTACGGATGCAAAGGTACAAAGAATAGGGGAGAGCAAATATAACTCTATCACACTTTCTTTTATTGCTTGATTATCAGTGATTTAAGGTGATAGGAGGTAATATCATAAATAACAAAAAAAAGAGAGGCAATCACTGACCTCTCTTACTCAACTTGTAAGGAATACTTACATGTTCAACTATTATTTTCTTTTCTTTTTAATGTAGTGCAGAATATCCCACTTCTTCCAATAACGTGTGTGACCACGCTTCTTGCACTCGCCGTTCGGAATTTCGCCCCTCGCTACCATTCTGTTCAATGTTGCGTCAGAAACGTGCAGCTTCTCCTTGACTTCCTCGGTAGATAGCATCGGGTTAAGCATATCGGGGATGATGTCACATAGTCTATCCAAATCTTCATCGCTCATTCCGCAAGCGGTGACCTTCTCTCCATTTCTCTGTTGCTCGTCAGCCTTAAAGCAAGCATCGCTCAATGACTTCAAAGCTGTACCTAGCAACTTATAACTTAATATCTTTCCCATATCTTATGCACAAATTTTACGTCCTAGTTTCGTATCATTAACAAACATTCTAGCAAAGCTATACAAATAGAATATAGTTGTCACGACCATGACCGTAAAGCAGGAATCCACCATATCTTTAGTTGTGTACCAACTCCACTCTACAATATGAGCCGCATTGATGCCTAAGAAGTACATAAATGGAATGCGATACCACTGGCACAAGAAGAAAAATCTACTTGCCAGTATCGTCACCATCGGCAGGACGTAAACCATGAAATAAATAAAGATATAGCAATGCATATTTTCATTATATGGGATAAACATCTCACGTGGATGCTGAGAGAACTCCCAAATGCCGTATGCGTGGAAGAACATAATAATGATAGGCACATACTTGCAGAACCAGCGGAAGAACTTTAATATTCTCCTGCTATACCGATTACCATGCTTCTTAAGCATATCCATCAGCTCGGTAACGTCCACATTATTCAATAGCCGTTGAACTTCGGCTTCGTCTTCTTTAGTCATAATTCGTTGATTTTTAAATTTATTGTTATGTTGATTTATAAGTTTAATGCTGCAAAATTATGTTTTTTCTTGCAAAGTTGATATTTTGGCGGATATTTTTATGTTAAACTTTATAAAAAGTAACAATCTGTAAGTTCTGCTAGCAAAAAGAAAGGCGGTCACTATGTAGTAACCGCCATATATTTATAATCATTCCCATCCTGCGTGAATATTGCCACCATATTGGGTAGTTGTTTCTAGGCTGCATATCCTCGATACAATCCCTAATTCTGAACTACCATCGATTAAAGTCATCTGTTGACTACGACTATAGGTAGGCTTAGTGTAACTCTCACCATATTTAAGCAGCGCAGACACAAAATTGCCCATATTAGTGACAGCAGAATCAATATTCCAAAAATCTCCTACAGCAAGATTAGTAAGATTACCATTGAAGACAACATTTCTATTGCTAGTAAAGTATTTACCATCAGCCTTACTTGCCAGCTCTTGCGTTGTTAAGCCATTTTTTGAATCAGCTACAATCTTGCCGTTTATTCGAGGAGCATGATACCGATATAGGTGTGTTACCGTTGCTCTGCTAGGGTTTAGCTTCGGGAATAAATGGCTATCATAAGCTTCATTAGCGACATAGAACGTCTCTGACACCGTACCTTGGCTTGATTTAAATGTCTTCATTGTTCCATAACTGCTTGGTATACTTGTAATTCCAAAAAGGTTCTGAGATGTGTAGAAGCTATACTCAGTGAAGATACCATCTTGTTTATCCATTGTAGATATTCCGTCAGGACCAAGGTCATACAGGAAGTTGCCAGCATTGTCATAATATGACAGTACCGCGCTACCCTCAGAGTTCAAGCCGAAGCGAATGTTCGGCTGTGTCTTGTTGATAGAACCAAAGAACTCCATGATTCCATCGTTGATAACCACTCTCGCACCATTGCTGCCAAGTGACTCCAGTACCTTAGCTGCTATCAAGTCGGCATTAAGCATTCCGTTCTTGAATAATGCCGCTATAGCATTGTTGTTCATCACCTTAACTTGCTCGCCATATAGCAACACCTCTTTATCCGTAATACCGATGCCAGCCTTCTTCAAGCTCGCCTTATCAACCAAATCAGTCTTGCGTTCGGTGAATTCGGTCATGGTAGCACCCTTCTCCAGTTTAGGCTGGCAGACATAAACCTCGCCAGCGCCATTCAGCTGGATATAAAGCTTAGATGGAAGATAACCATGAAACCTCATGTGTCCCCAATATCGTTTGTACTCTGTCGTAAGCTGATTAGGTAGCTCGATGATAGAAGCATACCGTACGTTAAGAAGACGAGTACCTTGATTTACACTATCCTCGCTGAAAACAGAATCGCCTTCAGCGTTTCTATCGCACTGAGCATACAATCCAATAGAAGCCTTACCTTTTGCTAGGAAAGAGAAAATGTAATCAACGTCCAATTCCATCGAGTCTGTAGCAAACTCCATTACAAGATACGTATTATTAGCGTTTGTGTTTTTGATGCGGAGAGCCATGCAGTCTCCATAATAGGCACGCTCATAATCGGGTAGACCATTAGGGTTTAACGATTTAAGACTACCGCCTACTTCCAGAGTTCTGGCGTTGTCTATCATATTACCACCCACGTAATCATAATCTTGCTTAGAACGAGACCAGCCGTTGTAGGTATCTCCCTCTTCCATCATAGGCTGACAGATATAAGCATCGGAAGTTACACAGAATGCGACCGCAAGATAGTTAGTGACAGCAGATGATGTATCAATCGTAAATGTGAACAGTTCCCATGTATTAGGAGAAGAGACATACATAAAATCTGTCTTATAGAAAGACATATTGCTGCTTGCATTGGCAATATCTGATGTACTATAAGCACGAATCCTGAATTGAGCACTGGTACTGCTGCTTTTAACCCAACAAGAGAATGTGTATTTCTTACCTTTTGTGATAACGACACTTATGCCTCCGCTCTTCGTGCCATCCCAATATACACCATTTTCGTTACTGCTTGTGATATGTACGCAGTTGATACCATCCTTACCAGTAGTACATTCAATGCGTGTACCCGAAGAGAAATGCAATGATTCCTGATTATGGAAATCGCTATTCACTAACAGATTCCTTCTGCCGACTGCATTAGAGCTTACTTCCAAAGAGATTCTCCTAGCTGTCTGTTCGATACTTGATGATACTTCCCTTAATTCGTCCTTCGATGCCTTATCATTAAGTTCATTAGAAACAGTATTATACTTATTGCTTATCTCCGTATACTTGCGCTGGAAAGTTTCATCAGTCTCTATCAACGTCTTCACAAAGGTGTTGGTATTTACTCGGAACGGGAGATAGGCATAGTAATCTGTACCGTCAACGATTACTTTAAGCTTGACACCTCCTGCCGATGCCGGAACGTATTTACCAGTACCGACAGATTCTGTCGTTATTTTTGTCAACTTAATTGTAGTTCCATTTAAGTAAGCTACGCAGTTATCTGTAGCTATAACACTAATAGAGATTTGCTCTTGCTTACTACCTCTCGTTGCACTAACCGTACACAAATTGCCATTAAACTGGGTAGATGATATATTACCGTCTTTATCCGCATTGTATACAAGCTCGGAAGGAGATAAGTTAATATTGACAGCATCCTTGCCATCACTACCATCCTTTGCTCTTCTGCTTACCCTCTGTGAGGCATACAGATGTACTACTCTTGTCATAAGCTATTCTCCTTCTAATGAGTTCTGATATATTCTTCCATAACCTCCTTTGCTACAGTCTTCGCCTTAGTGCGCCAAGATTGCATCTCTTCATACTCAGATTCATGCTCCTCATCATCGGCATCAAGCTTTTCCCCATCTGCAATTTTGGCAAGATTGGCGAAATGGTTATTGATTATAGCTTGCATCTTATCGGTAGGATAGACTGTAGTGACAATAGCGTCTATCACCTTGTCTCGTTCCACAGGCTGCTCGATACGGACAACGTGGGCGGCATAAGCCATTCGGGTAGTTTTTTTGCCTTCATTGCTATCCATGCCGTTTTCCAACTCAACCTGTTCAACATCGAAATTGATGCGAACAGTATTACCCTCATACTCAATCAGATTAGGTGAGTAATCAAATGTAGACTTTCTAATTTCCATGATAATATCCTTTCTTTTTAAATATTACACTTATGCTTTTGTTCCAACGATTCTGAAATCAGGGTTGCCGCTCTGATTCATCCTACGCAACTTTCCAAGGAAAGGAAACTTTTTGTTATCTGAGCACCATCGCAACTGCTCAACGAGCTTCTTGTTGTTAGTGAAGAACTTGAACTTCTGTCCGTTCTCCTCAACGCTGACAACATTACTCTTCCCTGATTTATGAACCTTGCTATCTACGTCAAATTCAACATCAAGAAAAACGATAGGTCTCTCGGCAAAGTAGCTTGCGCTCATCCTCTGACCCTCGAACATCTTCTTGCCGTTTGCGTCTCTGTCCTCCATTTCTGGCATATCAAAATCTTCAAAACTATTCATTTTTGTTATCATTTTCCAAAGATTAAAACCATCGCAGTGCATCAACCAACCCTTGTAGCTCATAGCTACTTGGTATCTCCTCATAGGATTTTTAAGGTTGTGCATCTTCTTTTTGAATTTCTCCTTCATGCGCTTTCTTAACATTGTATGGTTGAAGTAGAAACGGTATCCTACGAAATCAAGGAAATGAGAATCATCAATTATCTGCATTCCGATATTGCTATGCAACTCCTGGTGCATCACATCACGTGCGTATTGCTTGATGAAGTTCACTGCTTTCCATACTTCCTTCTTTTCCTTACCAAGGATAACCATATCATCGCAGTATATCTCAACCTTGACATCGAACTTCCTACATACCAATCTACATAAGATACTCATATAGAAGTTGGTAAGAGTCTGAATAGGATACAGACCAATACCTAGACCTTTCGGTAGGGCAAAGATAACTTCATACAGAAGTCTTCTGATACCCTCATCGGTAAAGAAATCACATAGAGCTTCATATATCTCTTGCTGGTCTACGTTCTCATAGAACTTTACAAAGTCAAGTTTGCAGTAATACAATCTTCCACATGACTTGTTTTCGTCTATCCAACGTTCCGTCCTTCGCTTTGCGTATATCATTCCTCTGCCTTTTACACTTGCTCCACTCTCTATATAGAGAGCTTTTATAAGGTAAGGCATCAGAATCTGCATCAAGGCATGCTGCTCAACATGGTCTGGGTAGTACGGAAGTTTATGCAGCTTTCTTACCTTTCCGCAAGGGCATCGTCTCATACAATCGTGACCTTCGCTTGTCTTGTAAGTTCCATCTATAAGACTTCTTTGTAATCTCAGAAGGTTTCCATTATAGTCTTTATCGAATATCACCACTCCCTTCTTTCCCTCCTTTCCCTTGCGTGATTTCCTTACCGCAATATTGAGGTTAGTCGTATCACTGACAAGTTCTGCCTTCACCTTTCTATGCTTCTTGCGAAGTTTAGCCTTGCGCTTATACGCCAGCTCTTGTGTGTCCGTCATTTTTATTTTTCAACCAACATTTCAAAAATCGCTTTTTCTCAATAGGCTTTCTACACTCTCGGCTCACTGGCTTTCGGCACATACATACAACTGTATCACTTACTTGCGAGAGGGGACTCTGTTGTAGTCGGACATACCCAACCACTCATACCCAACGCCTTTAATCTTCGCTCTGTCGGAATAAATATTCCTCCATCGAGACAGGTTCAATCATGTGCTCTCTCGTCCAGAAGCTATCCCGTAGCTTTACGACTTGCGAGGAACAGTGTAAATTATATCATCATTCTAAAAATAGAAATCTTGTGTAGTAATTCAAGCGAGCGCCGATGCCCGCCCACGAGTTCGAGAAACCGTTATTCGAGTTCGCATACGAAAGACCGCATTGCGACCTGTTGTTAGCGTTACCCCCAACGTTCAGCAGCTCCATGATGTATCACCTTTTCTTCACCCACTCCGTGGTTGTAGAAAATCTTATCGCACGGAATTGGGTTGTTTATATTTTTTGTGTCTGCGAATCCTATTTTAAGGAGATTTTCAACTTGATAGTTTCAATCTTGCGTTTTACATTATTTTTATTAATTCTCTATTATTTAAATTCGGCTCACTGGCAGATGTACAGCCAACGCCCAGCGTTGGCTTACATCGCCATGAGCTCCGAGCCGTTCACGAGTATCGGGTTTCCGTAGAAAGCCAAGCGAGCGCCGATGCCCGCCCACGAGAGCGAGAAACCGTAAGACGAGGCCGCAAACGAAAGACCGCATTGCGACCCGTCGTAAGCGGGACCCCCAACGGCCAGCAGCTCGCCACTAGTCGACGCCCAGAAGCCATCGCAGTAGTACTTGCTATCACCGCCTCCTACGGCTTGCGGAAACGCATCCCAATATGCACCAAGTGTCTTCTTTGTGATATACTGTCCACTTACGGATGATGGTACGGTAAACTTTCTGCCATCAGCAGTATTGCTTACTCGGTTGCCGCTATAGACAACAGCATATCTAGTTTCGCCATCCATATAGAAACGGATGCCTGAACGGAACTCCCAAAGCTTAGCCCATAAGTCCTCAAAGCCGAATAATTTGACAGGGTATTGATTACCGAGAGTAGCATCGTTATAGAGTACCTTACCGCTGCCATCACCGAGAGAGATACATTTACCCATAGGTACATCACGACAAGCTTCCCAATTAGAATGCTGGAATCCCGCTCCAATTACAGATTGTGTATTAAGGTCACCGAAACTTACTTGTTCCAATGCTTCTATGAGGCATTGAAATCCGTAGTTGGCTATACCGAAATTAGATCCAAGCTTCTGTGCGCAAGCCCAGAATGCACTCATCGTTCTAGAATACGAAGGTGCTACGTTAGGTCTTGAATGACCAACACCGTTTGCATCGACATACATTTTGTATGCACCCACCCAATTAGGAGAATCGAAGGTCTTGCCACCCGATATAGGGAACAATGCACCGAATTGCATAGTTTTGTTTTCTGCCTTGAAGTGGCAATCAGGAACATGCACCATCGTCTCATACTTAGCAGCATTATCCACCTTCGTTCCATCAGCAAAGAACTCCCAGTTGCTAGGGTCGAGCTTCGCTGCATAAGCTTTACCATTCACAACCTTCATCATATATCCACCCATCGCTCTCTGATACATGTCTGCCATGAAAGGCGTAGGGAGAGCGAACTTCGGGTTGGAAGACTGTTCCAAAGTGATTGTAGGATAAAAGATATTGTTACCCATCATCTTCTGAAGGTCACCGAGGCTTAATCTACGAAGAGCGCCATCTACAACAATCAGAAAAGTCTGGTCGGTATTCATTGCTGACACGATTTTTTTCTCTGTTAATTTTACACCCATATTTTTCTTTTATTTTATGATTTACTAATCTATCAACGGATTGCCATCCTCATCAAGCAGATAATTGCTATCTTCATCAATAAGATAGTCGTTGGCAGGTCTCTGTCCGTATTCTATCTGTTCTTCGAGATAATCGCTCTCAACATCGCCAAGACCAGATTCCTTTATGGAGAAATAGCATGATTCACCCTCCTGCCAAGATTTATTCGTAACGATATTACCGTTAGATGCTTCTGTATGCCATTGCATCTCCACGATACGGTTAGGGTATTCAACAATCCTTCCGTTATACTCCAAAATAGCCTTGTTGCTTCTGTATATCTTACCCCATTCAATATCATTGCATACCATGAACTTAGGCTGACTGAAAGAAGGGTAGAACCTGGAAGCGGAAAATTGGAACTGTGCAACAGCCTTACCGTCTATTACCGCCTTGATAGTATAATTATTCTTCTCTACAAATCTAAGGTCAAGCACAATCTCTGATGTGGAGATAGAAATTATCTCGTTAGGGCTATCAGCAGACGAAGCAGGCAGCTTAGTCGTTCCACGATACAGTTCAATAGAGAATCCGCTAGTGATTTTCTCCTTGGTCTTGTATACATCTATCGTTATATGCCGTTCATACTGGTTGCCGTCAAAACAAGCGTTTCTTGCTTCCGCTGATGCAGATACGATATTGTTAGCAACCTTATACTCATAGAGTGCCAGCTTGTCTAAGAATGGATTGTAAGATATATCCGTATCTTCCCGAATACCCATACCATAAGTATCTGCGCCCTTGTCTGCCGTGTACAGAGTGATAGGGTCGGCAGTGATATGCAATAGGGAGTTCGTTCTGTAATCGTAGAGGTCAGCTTCGAATTGTAACTGCTGCTTATCATTACTTGAGAGATTACGCTTAATAGTAAGCGCACCTCTGTTAGATGTATTGCTCGTATCAATGCTATACTTTCCACTCCAGGCATCAATCTTAGATATATCCTTCCACTCCGTGCCAGTAGCTATATTCCACACCATATTAGCAAGAGATATATTCGACTGCTTGCTATCCCATGATTCATCCTTTGCTGTTGCGTTTATCTGAGGATAGGCAATACATTCAAAGCCGCTCTGAGTTCTGTCGGGAAAGAATTTATCTCCTGCCATAGTCTGCATGAATGGAGACTTAGGGGATGCACATACTACCGATACGGAGACATCAAGAGGAGCGAATTTTCTGTTAGCTTTATTACTAACTATTGGCATAAGCGTTCCTCCTAATCATCAACCGTTAAATAGGCATCTGCTGACACAGATACACCGATGATATTATTATTATCATCAATGGTATCAGCATTCCTTACAACGAATCCTTCACTGACATTCTCAGCCCAAGTCATCGTTTCCGAGCGTATATTATCTACAGAGCCATTATTGTCAGTATAGATAACGAAGGTAACATTACCATTTATAGTCTTCGGTGCTAGTCCTGTCTCGCAGTTGGTAACGATACATCGGAACGTCTGATTACTATCTTCATCCACCTGTCCGATTGAATTAAGGGCAAGCTGATAAATATCAGATATATCATCAATGCTGATACCTGTTCTGTACACGGCAGCACCATCGACAATAAATTCAAGAACGAAGAGCTGGTGGCTATCTACATAGAGTTTATCCAAATCTCCTGTCTTGTCTCTGTGTATAGTGATTCCGCTTGCTGGATTATCATAAGTTCCTGCAAGATCTGTTCCGCTGCCACGATATAGTTTTACTGAATAGGTAGATACTTCTCCACCTGCGGAATTGAACAGCCAAGGTTTAAGAACAGCTTGTGTCTGTCCCTTGCTTAATACCGTAGTATCTGCTGATACACCACCGAAATAAGATGAACCACCGAGCATGGATACCAATATATCTATACTCTTAGACATCGGATAGATACTGGCTCCCATCACGGCATCACCCGAATATGTAAGCGTATCGGAATCTTGGTTTACCTTTGATGCGATGTCTGCGATAATAGAGAGCGAACCATCCGTATGATTGAGCTTGAATCTGTTATCAACAGTCGAAGTCTCCCATCCTGTCCCACTAAAGCCGAAACCTAAATCCTTGCCATTGTAAGCCCATGCGTGATTTGCCAATGTCGCGTTATTTTTGCGTGCAGAACCAACAGTCGGGGTAATAACTGGATGTGTTCCGTCTTCACTCCATTTAGGAGAGACGGTAAATGTGTCAGGATTCAAGCCTTGGAATAGCGGTACGCCATTCGTTTGCAGACTGAGGGATAACGTGTCACCCTTCAATGTTCGTCTGACCGCTGCGGTTGCCGAAAGATGTATTTCCTTTCCCATATTTTAATCTCCTATTTTTTTAAACTTTAATAAATTCTTGATGTATTTTTCCTGTTGTCGTGGTAGCGGTGAATGTGAATGTAGCAGTATCACCTTTGCCTAAATCGTCTTCAGTGTCATCATTAGACCAAACAATATCTATTGAGCCATTGAAATTCTTGACTTTATCCTTTGTCGCCCATGCGGCATCATCTACAGAATCATCGGTCTTGCGTGTCACCTTCCATGATGCTACTCCGTTCGTCACATCCTTATCGCCTAACATTAGCTTGCAAGTGATGTTATGTGTCTCGCCTATGGCAATACCAGTGAAGACAATATCGGTATATAGAGTGACTTGCGGCTTGTATATATTAGTAGTCGCCTTCCAGTATGGCGAATCCTCAGATGGTTCTTCGGTTGTGGTCTGTCCTTCCGATACGATGCAGAGCCACCTTGTGCCAAGCCAAGTGACTTCGTTGTAGTATTCGTAGGCAGTCCCTTCCTTCCAATCGCCGAGATAGATGGGAGTCCATATCTTCTCACCGCTGACGTTTACCATCTTGAAGTATTTGGTAACGATATTGATGCCATCGAAACCAACGTCAAAGATAGATTTATCCTTTAAAGTATAGGAATTGACTCCACGATACATGGTGAACTTCGGTGCAGAATCTCCTTCGGTCTCCATCATCAGAAGATGCTGGCGGCTTGTATCGCTTCTGTTGCCCATAAGGACGATAGTATCACCAGCAGCAGGATTGTCCGAGCCTTCCATGCAGTTGTCTTTAGCTATCTGAATCCATGCGAACTTCTTTCCGTCATAGAGCTCATGACCTTCAGTATCGGTGATTACCTCATTCTCTGTTGAGACCTTGGAAACAATTCTCCAATAGTCCTTGTTGCTGACGTTCTCATAGATACCCGATGCAATATTGAACGTCTTGCACCTAACTTGGTCGTCTACCTTGAATGAGTTGATTGTGGCGGTCGTTCCATCATCAGCTAGTAGATAGCACTTCCAGCCAATCATTTCATTAGTTGTCTCGCTATATACTTCCTTGATGTGGCTTATCTTGCCAGCGGCAGGGGAGAGGACAATGTTACCTCCAACGTAGCTGAGTTCACGTATCAAGAGGGTGTTGAAGATTGCCTTACCCCATACTATCAAGTCCGTGAGCAACATCTGATACTTGCCATCGCTTCTCTGCTTGATTGCAAATCCGCTCTGTTCTGATTCGTTGAAGTCGAGAGACTTCAAGAGATTCACCAACACACTAGAGAGGATAGCGTTGCCGCTTCCGTCTATGCTATAGTTGTTTCCGTTGCCAAGACAGAAGCCTTGTATAAACTTCTGCACCTTCTCGAAGGTGATAGTGCCGTGGGCGGTATCATCATTTATCTTCGAAATAAAGTGCTTACTTCCCTCTGCCGCAACCTGGTTCTTGACCTGTGTAGTTGTCAAGCCTGCACCAGTTCCTCCATTTCCGCTTTGGAGCGACGAAATCTGCTGCTGAATCTTTTGGATAGTTCCAACCTCCTTATCCTCGCGAAGAGTTATCTCGTAGGTAGGAATCTTGCCATCTTCTTCCTTGATCGTAAGCTGATCGATGGAAATGGTTCCACCGATTCTAAGGTCAGTATCCTCAAACTCCATCAGGTCGCCGGCCTTGAGCGTGTCATGAAGGCTCTTAATGACTCCTGTATCGTCAGCCTGTGCTAGATCGTGCTGCCTTGCCATGAAAAGCTCATCAACCTTTGGCTGGTAGACATATCTTGTATAGTCGTTCTTATCAAGATACGCTATTGCGTACTTAAGGAGCTTCAGAGACGCAGCATTGACATACGAATCGGGAAGGGTGATGCCGGTAAGGACGAAATGGTCACCTTTCCTGATAGGATAGTCCTTGTATGGGAACCAAAGCTCAAGAGCTTCGTCCTTGATTCTCTCGATAGTAAGCCTCCACCTACCATCAACCTTGGTTGATGATGCCACTTTGAATGTTCGACCTCCGCACATACCATCTTTCATGGAGATTGAGAAATCATCGTCCTTCAAGTCGTTAATATCGAAGTCGAGAGCCTTCTTGAGGAATATATCAACATTCCTTACTGTTTCATTGTCGCCAAATCTTCCGTCATCATCAGGAGCAATACCCTCATCAATCTCATCCACACGCACGCCACCGATTTCCATTTCCTCGATAGTAGGGTAGATTTCAATAACTCCATTCGTCTTGTCGTCAGTATCAAAGAACTGTGACGCCGAACGTAGACCAATCTGATCGATGTTGATGGAATCGATGTATGGTCTATGCGGGTCAGTAGAGAATCTGTGTTGTTTCCCGGTAGGGTTCACGTACTTCTTCTCCTCATCCGTGAGTGAATCATAGAAGTCACTCAGCGATACATGAGGAAATCCTGGCAGCATAAGCCTGTTGATTGACATATTGTTCGGGAGATTCTCTGCATATTCCTTCATGGACGAAGGAACGATCTTCTTGTTGATGCCGGATGTGATATACATCTTCGTGTTTCCTGCCTTAACCTGTGCAATGAACGCCTCCAGCTTCTCCTTTGATTCCTCATCTCCACTATCAACATGAGTTCCTTTTAGCTCAGAATAGAATCTGCATTTGTTAGAGTTGTACGCCTGTGTCACATAACCCGTAATGATAGTCTGGAAATCGAATGTTACCTGAAGAACCCAACCAAAAGACTGTTCCTGAGACTCGCCGGAAACAATGTATTTCCTCTTATTCTTGAAATACGTCTCGATATAATCGATGTCCAGTTCAAGCTCAACATTCGTGCTTGCCTCAACAACTTTCGTTATATTAGCCACATACTTTACACCTAGGTCGGCATAGTAGTGGGAAGGAAGATTCTTTTCGGAACCATAAGCTCTCAATCTCGTAACGACACTCTGGTCGGAATCAGCGTTTTGAACAATCTCATACAATCCTTCACCGAGACCGTACTTGAATATATGGTTTGCCTGTATTCCGGTAGTACCGACATATACGTTTCTTCCTCTGACGATGAAGTTTATGTCCCACTTCTCGTTCACAAGCGAAAGGGCCTGCCAACAGGTCTGTGAATCCACTGTGATAGACATCGATTCGATGACGTTATCACTTGTTCCTTCGCCGTACATTGACAGCCACTCGCTTTCCAGGGCACCACGCTGCACGGAACGCTCCATGTTCCTGGAGTAAATCTTCCAAAGACCCTTACCAATCTGATCGTCGAGGTTCGCCTGAATCCTGTCAAGCAAATCGTCCAGAGTCTGTACGTAGAATGGAAATTTCGGTAGGGCGGTGTAGTGGAGTTCGTTGTCATTCAATACCACATCGAGGAACTCAGCCCTAGAAAGCTCATCCTGCAATGCGTTGAACTTTACGCTGTCATAAACGAAGCCATCACCGTAGGTGTCAGGTCTTGCCTGCTTATCCTTGCCCGGCTCGTAGTTGAGCTCAACCCGCTCGCCACGATAGACAATATAGTCGCCTATCTGGAAGTTGATAGGCACTTCATGCTTGAAATTGATAGTCACGAAGCACTCACCCATCCAAGAATCGGAGTATTCCAATCCATGAACGGTTATCTGCTCTCCGTTAACGTCTGTCAGCTTCGAGCCATCCTTATGATAAATATTCCAAGTACTCATGTGTCAGTATTATCCTAAATTTGAAATCCTGCCCTGCGCATCCATAATTGGCTTGATGTCAGTAACAGGGTCGTTAATCTTGAAAGTAATAGAGAGGACTAGCAAGTCCTCGCTGCCAGGGTATCTGTACAGGTCAGGATCAATGCTCTTCAGTCTCACGTGCTGCCTTCCAATCCTGTTGAAGTCGCAGTACATCTTCATCATGCCTGACTTGCGGATGTAATCAATAAAAGCCTTACATTTCTCGTTAGCGCCGAAAGCCTCACCGTGGAACATAAACTTAACCTTATTCTCGTAGGCTGCCATATAAAGTCCATCCTTTCCGATATATTCGTCATCACCATGCTCATCGTGCCACTCCCTTTTCGCTGGTTCCTTGACAGAATCACAAGGCTTGAACGGACTCTCGCTAACGTACATACCGAAGTCGGCGATGGAGTCTTTTACCTCGTTCCCATCGCCTTCCTTCTGCATGTATATCCTGAAATAATCTTTCATACCTTAAATCAACTTTTTATAATTGCAAATATACGAAATAATACATAAATATGCAAGAAATATCTGATTAAAAATGCATAAATATACAAAAAGGCACGGATATAGATCCGCGCCCCCGATTATTACTTCATCTTCAATGATTTTGTTCCGTTAAGAACTCTATTGAAGTTGTCGTTATACTCAACGAATATACTTTCAATCCTCTCGGCCGCATCCGCATTGCGTAACGTATTTCGAGCTATCGCATTGAGTTGTGTCAGCTGAGACTTGGCAATCTCACTCATCTCCGGATAGTACTTAGCCTGCTCTGCGCGGATAACAGAACAATCCAACCTAATAGCATTAAGATACGACAGACCAAGATCTGCTTCTTCTTCTGTTATTCCCTTCACAGAGTTTCTTGATGAAGAACTGCTATTGTCGGACCAGCCGTAAGTCTTCTTGAGATAATCTCGCGTTGCCTCGATTTGCTTTGATAGCTCCTCGGTGTTTTTATTTACGTCGGCATACTCGGCTCCTGTGTATTCAGAAATGACATTTCCGTTGGAATCCTTGATCTTGTCGTCATTCTCTGCGTATCCCTGAGTCTTCTTCAAAAGAGCCTTAATCTTGTCTCCATATATATTCTCAATCATGGAGTTCAAGATGACGTTCTTTAATTTTCCTTCAAAGCCATCCACCAAGTCTTCATACCCATTGGCCATAGTTGACATTGCGCCACCCCAGGAAGACACTAGGTCGGAGAACTTGTTGCCGGTAAGCTTCTCTGTAATAGCATCAACCATATCGTCAGCCTTCTCTCCATACTGAATGAGCTTTTCCAGGTAATCTCTGAAGTCCGAATCCATGTTTGCCCACAGCCCGGTGTAATCCTTCTTGATCTTCGACAGGGTATCGGCGTTCATATTAAGCATATCTTCCATGCCATTGAACTGAACACCATACTTTGAAGAAATATCGCCGGCAACATCGCGCCAGTTCTGACCATTGTACTTATATGACCCCTTCCACATTCTATATTTGATAGAGTGGGAGCCGGCAGATGCGCCAGAATTGAGTCTCTTCTGAGCAATAACCTTTGTCTGCTCAATCTCTGCCTTAAGCATTTCCTGAGCTTCCTTGGATGCTTCTGTGGCCTCAGTACCCCAGTGGATGTTCATGTACTCAGTCTTCTTTGAGATGAGGGAATCCCAAATGGATGTAAGGTTGTCGTACTCAGCCTTCGCTTTGTTGTAGCTGCTGTAGTCCGCACCAAATGCCTTGATGAGCGAGCCGCCTACACTCAGAGCTGCGGAAGCGGCTGCTGCGTATGGACCAGCACCTTCAAGGAATCCGAGACCCTTCATTTTGCTAAGGGTATCAAATGCTCCAGCTGTACTTGCCGCCGAAGAGAATGCGCCTGATGCTCCACCAACAATTTGACCAAGGATTGAGTCCTCTTCGCCCATAGCCTTAAACAGATTGATTACCGGGTCAAGAACCGTATTGAGTGCCTGCATCTTCGTCGCAAGTTCAGAGATTGCTTTAGACGAGTCGGCGTACGCTGACTGCTGATCATTCTTCAGACTCGCCTTTGTTCTTACGCCGCCTGTGATACCAAGTTTCGAAGCCTCCTCCTTGCTGACGAATATCTTCGCAGTATCGCCCATGAAGCCAAGACGCTCATTTATGAACTTCCCGATAGCATTGCCACGCTTAACTCCTCCGAATACACTGGGGAACGGATTTCTGCTAATCTGCTCATTTCTGAGCTTATCCAATGCATCCCTCAACTGCTTGATTGATTCTACAGACAGACCGGTAGTCATGGAGAACTGGTCGATCTTCTCAATCATCGAGTTGATTGTTGCCGAGGACACCCTATCGAGGTCATCGAAGATAGCAACCCAATCAGATTCCTGCTTGAACTGCTCGAACTGAAGCTTTGCCACGTTCTCGCTGTGAGTCTTTGTGGCTCCGGCCTTGGCTCTGTCTCTCATCTGCGGGTCTTCTATGCCATTGATGAGCTCAAGCTGTCTCTCGTATTTGCGGTTTTCATCCTCAATCTGCTGGGCGATGGTTGCATTCTTCTCAATCAGGCTAGCCATCAGGTCGATAGTCTCCTTCTTGATCTTGTTGTTCTCATCTTCCAGCTTCTTGCGAATATCGTAAACACGAGTCTCTTCGCCGTACTTATCCTTAACGTTTTCAAGACTCATTCCCTTAACTTCATCTGTACTCAAGTTGAGGTTAGACTGAACGTTGTCGTGCTTTACCGCAATGTCAAGTTGTTCCTCCAGGAACTTCTTGTATGTATCAAATTGAACAGTTCCGCCGAAAGCTATGTTTTCTGAACCCTTCTTGTTTCCTGTCAGCTCATATATCTTCTTGTATGTCTCATACTGCTCAGATATAGTATCAAGTTGCTTATTGAGTACATTCAGTTCTTCTCTGCGCTGGTCTTCGAGAAGTTTTCGGTTTTCAGTTTGAATGCCAGCCTTCTCGTTTGCAGCATAGTCCAATCTGTCCTTTGTTGATGCAGGGAGAGTCCGCAAGAGCTCCTTGATAGAAGTCTCGTAGTTGGTGTAGTCAGAGATAGGGAACCTCTTCTTGTCACCAAAGATAGCCTCAAACTCTCCGTCATTAGCAAGCTGACCAAGAGCACCTTCTCCATAAAGCTCCTTAAACTTCTTGATTTCAGCATACATCTTCCTGTATAAGTCGATGCGCTTCCTCAAATCTTCAAGAGCCTTATCTGTCTGCGCACCTGTTGACCTACGGCCACCGGTTTTCTTGTTTTTCTTCTTGTCTTCACCAGTAAACCATTCGCCCCAGTTATCATGATAAGCCTGCATCTTAAGTTCGTACTCCTTCTGCTTCTGTGTAAACTCATCGAGAGAAAGATTGCCCAGCGCAAGCATCTTCTTTCTGGTGTTGAGTTCCTTTTTGGCAGCAGTAATGTCCGACTCAGCGTTGCTCTTTGCTTTATTGTAGTCGTCTCCGGCATCCTTTCCCCAACTCTTGACGTACTTGTTCTTCTCATGGTAGTCGTAACCACTACCCTTGAGATTCTTTTCGAGCTGCTGGGTGAGATCCGAGTCATCGTTCCTGAATACGAGATGAATGACAGCCTCGAATCTATCAGCCGCAAGCATTCGCTTCAATGCGTCTGATGCAAAAGGATAGTCTTTCTGAACCTGAGCCGCAGCATCCTTCATCATGTTTGAAACCTGGACCTTCTCTGCATCTGTCAATTCCTGGTTGTTGCGAATCTTGTCACCAATCCAAGGAAACGAAGTGTTTACTGCGTTATCGAGAGCATCCTTGAATTTATTCTCGTAGAAGCCAGTTTCAACACCCATCGCATTAAGAACGTCAGCACGGAACTGATCAGAAACATCCTGGTTCCATCCCTGCTTTGCAAAGAATGACGAAAGAATCTGATTAGCCTTACCCTGTAACTTTGGGCTGTTGCTGATATCTCCAAGCTCATCAATGAGATAATCGCGCATAGCTTTCACCTCATTCTTATATTTTTCTTCCCAGGAGTTGAAGCTAGCGAAGTCGGATTGTGTGGCATTAATCATATTCGCCTTTGCGGATGCTGAAGAGAACGCTTCTGCTATTTCCTTTGCAGAAGACAGCTTCTCGTCTAATCCCTTATAGGTGTCTTCGTTAGAAAGAGATTTCTGAGTGCTCTCCTCAACCTGTTTGAGAAGGATGAGCTGTTCTTTGAGATACTTAAGTCTATCCTCATTCGATTTCTTTTCGAGAAGGCTCATCGTGAAAGCATTCTCCTTTTCAGGAGCAATCTCCTTTAGCTTTTCCTTATATGTGTCAATAAGGTTTTCTATCTCTTTCTCGTCGCCATCCTTAATAGCTTTATCCGCATCGTTATCGCGAAGAAACTCGCCAATCTTAGTGTATCTGTCTTTTAGTTCGTCAGCCGTAGTCTCCATGTCTTGCTTCAGCTGCTGATGCTTCTGCCAGTAGTATGCAAAGATTGCAGATCCGGCAGAGATAGCAATTCCAGGAAGACCGCCAAGAAAACCGATGATAGAACTAAATCCGGACTTCAAGCCTCCGAGAAGCAAACCTCCTGCTGCTCCCCATTTGCTAGGGCTAGCCAATACCTTCAGAACTCCACCAAGGGAGATTCTGTTTACCTGCCCCTCCTGCTTTGTGAGAGCCATACCTTGCTTGTACATCTCCTTGGTTATCTGTCCGGTAACATACAAGCGTCTTAGCTCAGCTTTTGTTATCGCATTTGCCTTTGCGAGTGCCTGGATATCCTGAATCCGAATCTGATTTTTATACTGAAGAATCTGTTTCTCCACGGGAGTTATTTTTTCTCCACGCAAAAGCTTGAGTTCAGCTTCTTTCGCAATATTTCCCTTTGAGTTCAGTATTCTTTTCCCGATTCCGCCCTCCAAGGTCTTTACTCCACGCATAAGAGCAGGTCCGGCGAATGCTGCAACCATAGCAGGACCTAAGACGTGAATTTGCTGCACGAGATTGGTAACAACATCAAGGATACCCTTGAAAGTTCCACCTATAATATTCTTGCCGTTAGCAAAGTCGGCAAGCATGATTTCCCAGGCATCTTTCAGCTTGTTATATCGTCCGAGCAGAGTTTCACTCAGAACCTGCTGCATGTTGTAGAACTGACCGCCTGCATCAGTCATCTGCCAGAAGATAGACTTTACGTCATCAAAGCTAACCTCTCGGCTTGAAATTCTGGTCTTAATCTCTGATGTAGAGACATTTCGACCCTCCTGCTTAGAGTAAAACTCTGAAAGTTTATTAAGAAGAGGAATACCTGCATAGGCAATCTGGCGAAGCTCCTTGCCATCTAGCCAACCACGAGCCTGAACCTGACCGAACGCCAAAGCAATACGATCGAAGCTGACACCAAGACCGGAAGACATATCAGCAAGCCTCTTGGTTGTATCGTAAAGCTGGTCGTATTCTACGCCATACGCAGCCAACTGCTTAACATCTCGGTTCAATTCAGAGAATGTAAATGGCGAATTAAGAGCGAGTCACTT
>ERZ780075.248-NODE-248-length-27936-cov-3.364298_pt1 | contig 27936 bp, 20 predicted proteins | sample MGYA00511839_ERZ780075 | MGnify/ENA primary metagenome ERZ780075 (study PRJEB29588, sample SAMEA2155953) | human gut metagenome | biome: human gut; feature: human-associated habitat; material: faeces | place: Denmark | collected 2008/2010 ...
GAAAATTGAAAATGGAAAATTGCGGTCGGCGGTAAGCCACCGCACTCAATTCGAGAAGATAGTTAGATAAAGAAATTGCATTGATGCCCGATACAGCATTGATGCATTTTTTGTTTATATGAAAGTTATTGCACTACTTTCATCATATCAAAATATATGTGTATAAACATAACATTCCATCAAAGCGGGCGTCAGATGAACGCCCCTACAGATGAACAGAAAAATTGATAGTTAATCATTTCGTGTTTGCACACGATACGATTGGCGAACACGGTTCGCCGCTACATTATTTTGTGCAATAAAACAATTTGTTTGCAGGATTCACTTTACAGTCATTTTGCGTCACTATAATATGGGTGTAAAATGAATTTGGAGGTATATTTTATGGAAATTCTGAAAGTTGAAAATCTTACAAAAACCTACGGAAGCGGTGAAAACCTTGTCCATGCGGTTGACGATGTTTCGTTCTCGGTTGAAAAGGGCGAATTTGTTGCCATTGTCGGTGCAAGCGGCAGCGGCAAGTCAACTCTTCTTCATCTTGTCGGCGGCGTTGACCGTCCCACAAGCGGAAAAATTTTTGTTGACGGCAACGATATAAGCAAAATGAACGATGACAAGCTTGCCGTATTCCGCCGCAGACAGGTGGGCATTGTCTATCAGTTCTACAATCTTATCCCGATTCTGACTGTTGAAGAAAACATCACGCTCCCCTGTGACCTTGACGGCAGAGGTGTTGACAGAGAACGACTTGAGATGATTCTTGATTCGTTCGGACTGCGTGCAAGAAGAAAACACCTTCCAAACCAGCTTTCGGGCGGTCAGCAACAAAGAACATCTATTGCCAGAGCGCTCATTAACAATCCGTCTCTTGTGCTTGCCGATGAACCGACAGGCAACCTTGATTCAAAGTCAAGCGAAGAGGTTATGAGTATGCTCAAAATGTGCAATCAGAGTTACGGACAGACTGTTATAATGATTACGCACAACCTCGACATTGCAAAACAGGCAGACAGAATCATAACAATCAGCGACGGCAAAATCGTTGAGGAGGCTTGATTATGAAACTTCTCAACAAGCTTACTCTTAAAAACCTGCGGCTTAACAAGGTGCGTACAATTGTTACAATCGTTGGCATTATGCTCTCGGCGGCACTTATTACGGTTGTTTCGGGAATGGCACTCAGCGGCCGACAGACTATGATTGACGCACAAATGGTTTATGGTGGTAACTATGATGTTGCACTTGATATTATAGACAATTCAGTAATTGAAACGGCTCGCAATAACCGCAATGTTGAAAATGCCTTTTATAAAGAAAGGCTCGGATATGCCAGGACAAAAAATGCTGACGGCGAAATCTGCGATTACAGCGTTCTTGCCATGAGCGAAAATACCTACGGCAACTGTTTTAAGATAGACCTTATAAAGGGCAAGTTCCCCACAAATTCGGGTGAGGCTGTTGTTACAAAAGCGTTTAAAACACAGGACGGAAAAGATGTGAAAATTGGCGACAAAATCACACTTGATGTCGGTGTGCTTACCGACAAGGACGGCAATGTCCTTGATGAGGAAGGCATTCATAATTTGTTGCAAAAAGATTTTAATAAGTGCAGCATTATTGACACGGTAAAAAGAACCTATACCGTAACGGGTATTATTGAAAGACCGAAAACGAGCGAACTCTATGATCCGTCAAATCTTTCTATGATATATACCGTGTCTGATGAAAAAGCACCTATCGAGGCAATCAGAACAAAGCATATGAATAAGCTGTATATCGCCTATACTCCTCAGAGCGAAGGCAATTATCTTCAAAATACAGCGGATATTTTAGGCTTTAAAGCTGATGATATGAGTAATGTAATCAGCGATGAAATTTCACCCGAAGATCAGCAGACCTCTGGAATAAATGCATACGAATTCAATTCCATACTTCTCAGTATGAAAGGCTACGGTTCAAATGACGCAACAAATACTGTGATTTTCAGCCTTGCCGTTATTATCATTATTATAGTAATGCTTGCAAGCGTGTTTGTAATCCGCAACAGCTTTGCAATTTCAATTACAGAGAAAACGAGTATGTACGGTATGCTTGCGTCGGTCGGTGCAACCAAAAGGCAAATCCGCAGGAATGTGCTTTTTGAGGGATTTATTCTCGGCTTAATCGGTATTCCTCTCGGCATACTTCTCGGACTCGGTGTAAACGCAATTCTTATTACAATACTCAACAGCGTTCTCGGGGATATGCTGAACGGAGCAAAATTTGTCTTTGTAACTCCGACAATTCCGATTATTTGTGCAATTGTTCTTTCGGCTGTTACTATATTCTGTTCATCATTCTTCATTGCACTTCGTGCGTCAAGAATTCCGCCCCTTGTTGCAATCAGAGGCAACAAGGATATCAAGGTGAAGAACAACAAATCCTACCGCACCTCGAAACTTACAAAAAAGCTTTTCGGTGTAGGCGGTGAAATCGCCTCAAAGAGCCTTAAACGCAGTAGGAAAAAGTATCGCACAACGGTTATCTCAATTGTAGTCAGCGTTGCAATGTTCATTGCAGTTTCGGCATTTATGGACTACGGAATGACATATACAGAGCATTACTACGGCAAAACAGACTACAGCTATATGGTTTCCGGAATTGATACAAAGCAGGCTCAGACAATTGAAAAAATGCCTGAAATTGATAATTATCTGACAGTCGGTTTACAGTACGGTCATGTGTCGGCAGATGTGCCTGTTAACGAATGCGGAGAAAATTTCCTTTATGACAATGCTGACGGTACAAAGTCATTCAGCGTGGAATTTCTTGAGTTTGAACACGATACATTTGTTAAGATTTGCAGGGAATTGGAACTTGACTACAACAAGGTCAAGGGCGGTGTACTTGTGTATTCTCAGGTAACCCCCGATAACAGTGAGAGTGGCAACTCTTCCAAGCCAATGAAACTGTTCGGCAAAACCGCTCCGACAAAGTTTATCGTTTACGGAAATGATGATAACGGAAATGAGCTGATAGCAGGCAAATTAAAGGTTTCGTCAGTGTTTGATGAAATTCCAAAGTCGGCTGATTCTGTAATCGGCGAAGGAACAATTTTCGGTCAGGGATTGATAATCGGTGAACAGGGTGTAATCTCACCTCAGCTTGGCGAACACGAATGCTATATTACCCTCTACGCCAATACATCGAACCACACTTCGCTTACAAACCGCATTGAGTCTATGGAAGGTGCGGACGACAGCATTTACATTTTTGACTATGAAGAAAACGTAAGACAGTTCAATGCCATTATGCTGATTGTCGGGATATTTGTTTACGGTTTCATCGGTGTTATCTCGCTCATCGGACTTACAAACATTTTCAACACAATTTCAACCAATATGCAGTTGAGGAGCAAGGAATTTGCATCGCTTAAATCTATCGGTATGACAAAGAAAGAATTTAACCGTATGATTCGCCTTGAAAGCCTTATGTACGGCATAAAATCTTTGATTATCGGTATTCCTCTCGGCGTTCTCGGTGTATTTGCAATCTTCTCGGCATTTTCAAGAGGCAATGTTCCAATGAGCTTTGTATTCCCGTGGAAAGCTATATTGATTAGTATTGCGGCTGTAATTATTGTAGTATGGCTGATTATGAAGTACTCAATCTCAAAGGTTAATAAGCAAAATATTATTGAAACAATCAGAAATGACAATATCTGAGCATCATATTCTGCCAGCAGACTGTATTTTGTTGAAATTTGTTGACAATAGTTTTACACTCTGTTATAATGTAGTTGTAACAACAGATACCACAATATTTTGTATGTTTTCATTGCTGACGGGCGGATTATTGATTTAATCCGCCCGAATTTCATTTTGGAGGACTTGTTGTGAAAATTCTTCTTATTGAGGACAACCGTGCAATTTCAAAAGGACTTGTTTACACTCTTGAACAAAACGGCTTTGAGGTTGCGTTGTGCGAAAATGCCGAATCAACCCTTAACTCTCTCGGCGGTGACTTTGACCTTTTTATTGTTGATGTGTCGCTTCCCGACGGCAACGGTTTTGAGCTTTGTGACGAGATAAAAAGAGTGTGCGAAACTCCCGTGATTTTTCTCACAGCACTTGACGATGAGGACAGCATTGTAAAAGGCTTTGACCTCGGAGCGGAGGACTACATAACAAAACCGTTTTCAAGCCGTGAACTACTCGCAAGAATTAAACGAATTACCAAAAAGCTCGACAAAACTATGACTATGAATTTTGGCGACATCAGCATTGACTTTGACAAAAAACAGGTTTGCAAAAACGGCAATCCTGTTGTGCTTACGGCGCTTGAGTACCGCCTGTTTGCAATGCTTGCCAAAAACAGCGGCAAGGTGCTGACCCGTGAACAGATTCTTGAACGCATATGGGATTTGTCGGGGAATTATGTTGAGGACAACACGCTGACCGTGTACATAAAAAGACTTCGCAAAAAACTTGATACAGATATGATTAAAACCGTAAAGGGCCTTGGTTACAGGCTGGAGGTATAATGAAAAACACATCAAAATTTCTTGCGGTAATGCTTGCGATAACGGGGCTTTTCTGTTGTGCCGTTGCAGTAGGCATCGGTGCAGGCTTTAACGCTGTTCGTGAAAGCACGGATAAAAAGATAATTGCCGTTGCGGAAAAGGTTAGGGAACAATATCCCGACATTTCGGAAAAGGAGCTTGCTCAAATTTTGAACAGCGACACTGCCGGCATAAAAGGCGACTTTGCAAAGTACGGAATAAAATCCGACAGTGGCTGGGTTGACATTCAGAGCGGAAGTTATGCAACAATTACAATTGTGATTGCAACCGCAGGTGTTTGTGTGTTCGGAATTTTGCTCTGCGTTGTGTTCATAAGATACTGTAAAAAGCAAAAGCGACAGCGACTTGAAATTGTAAAATGTCTTGAAAAAATAAACAACCGAGAGTACGACCTCGACCTTGACGGCTCAACCGACGACGATATGTCACTGTTAAAGCAGGAGATTCAAAAAACAACGGTAATGCTTCGTGAGTATGCCGACAATTCAATGCGAGAGAAAGAAATCCTCAAAAATTCGCTTGCCGACATTTCACATCAGCTTAAAACACCGTTGACTTCAATTTTGATAACAACCGAAAATATCCTTGATGACGATGATATGCCCGTTGAAATCAGACGGGATTTTGTTATGGATATAGCGCATAATGCCCATTCGATAAATTTCCTTGTAAAAAGTCTGCTTACGCTCTCAATGCTTGATTCGGGAACTGTTGAATTGAAGTTCGGAGATGTGTCGGTTGAAAAAATAATTGACGAGTGCATTTCACGCACAGAGGTTCTTGCCGATATCCGTGATGTGAGAATTGAAAAAACCGTCAAAAATGATTTTAATCTTAATTGCGATTTTCGCTGGATTTGCGAAGCGGTTTCAAACATTGTAAAAAACTGTATTGAGCATACCGACGGCGGTTATGTCAGAATTTCTGCCGAAAGGAACAGCATGTATTCGGAAATCACCATAAGCGACAACGGATGCGGAATCAGCCCGAAGGATTTGCCCCACATTTTTGAGAGGTTCTATAAAGCACGAAATTCATCCCCGTCAAGCGTCGGCATAGGTCTGTCGCTTGCAAAATCAATTGTTGAAAAAACAGGCGGATATATTACCGCAGATTCCAAACTCGGCGTAGGCTCAACCTTTAAACTCAGATTTTTGAATGTAAGACTCAGATAAGATAAAAATTAAAAAGCGAAAATTGCGGTCGGAAATAAAGTTTTGTTAAGTACAAATCTTATTATTCCCGACCGTATTTATGTAATTTTCGGCAGGGGGGCAATTGAAACTGTCTTTATAAATAAAAACAGAAGAGCGACAAGGGTAATTTTGCATAAAATTCCAGTGTAAAGATTGTGTAACTTGCTATTTTTACAAAATAAAAGGATTATGTGTAGTTTTTGTGAGAGTTTTGTGATAAAATCAAATTGTCTAGGGATGTTTGACCCTACGTTTTAAAAGCTTTGAAAGGAGTAATCAAACAATGAAAAAAAGAAGTATGAAGAGAGCGCTCAGTGCCGTTTTGACACTTTGTATGGCTCTCCCCGGTGCTTCCGTAGCATTTGGTTCGGCAAGTGCTGCAACAGTTTCCGATGACAGCAGCACATCTGCATCATCAACTGCCGCAGGTTCACTTGTTGAAGATGACGGCTTTACATGGGATAATGCCAATGTGTATTTCCTGCTTACCGACCGTTTTAAGAACGGAAACACCGCAAATGACCATTCATACGGCAGAACACTTGACAAGGACGGCAAACCGCTTGAGGGCTGGGATACAAACCCCGGTACATTCCACGGCGGCGACTTTGCAGGTGTTACTCAGTCAATTGAAGAGGGTTATTTTGATAACCTCGGTGTAAACGCAATTTGGATCTCAGCTCCGTATGAGCAGACTCACGGCTATTGTGATTCAGGTAAGGGCTTTGCTCACTACTCATATCACGGCTACTATGTTCTTGACTATACCGAAACCGATGCAAACTTCGGTACAAAAGAGGAGTTCAAAACTCTTGTTGACACAGCGCATGAGCACGGTATCAGAGTTATCATGGATATCGTAATGAACCACACAGGCTACAACACCGTTGCAGATATGGAGCAGTTCGGCTTCGGTACTCTCCTTGACGGTGCGTTAGACTTCAAATACAAGCTCACAGATGTAGGTGAAGTAAACGACCACATTGACTATAAAACATCAGAAGAAGACTGGGGCAAATGGTGGAGCAATGACTGGATCCGCAGCGGTCTTCCCGGATATACAGAGGGTGCCGGCGGTGATCTTACAATGTCACTCAGCGGACTTCCCGACTTCAGAACAGAGCAGACAAAGGATGTTACAATTCCTCCGATCCTCAAAACAAAGTGGACTCAGGAAGGTACATATGCTCAGAAGCTCGCAAAATACGGTGACAAAAACACAGTAACAGGCTACCTTTCAACCTGGCTTTCAGAGTGGGTTAGGGAGTACGGTGTTGACGGTTTCCGTTGCGATACTGCAAAGCATGTTGATAAGGCTTCTTGGAACCAGCTCAAGCAGGCTTGTGTTTCTGCTCTCAGAGAGTGGAGATCCAACAACAAGGGCAAAGCAGGTGCTGACTGGAAAGAAGATTTCTGGATGACAGGCGAGCATTGGGATCACGGTGTAGGCTACGACACATACTATTCCGAGGGCGGCTTCGACTCAATGATTAACTTCGCAGTTACAGGCGGCGGTGCTCTTGCAAGCGGTAGTGTTGCAAACACATATCAGGGCTATGCAGACAAGATCAACACAAAGGAAGGCTTTAACGTTCTTTCATTTATGTCATCACACGATGAAACACTTACCCGTGGCGATGAGAACACAATGCTTTACAATGCGGCTGCATTCCTCCTTCTCCCGGGCGGAGTTCAGATTTTCTACGGTGACGAAACCAACCGTCCTCTCTATCCCGGCGTTGCATTTGACGGTTACGGCGGATCGGGTCACGCACTCAGAAGTGATATGAACTGGAACGACATGGACAAAACTCTTCTTGCTCAGTGGCAGAAGGTTGGTCAGTTCCGTAACAAGCACGTATCTATCGGTGCTGGCGCAAATGTTAAGCTCTCAGCTACAAGCGGTGTTGCTTTCGGCCGTACATACGATAAGAACGGCGTAACAGATCAGGCAGCTGCAGTAATCGGCTGTAACAAAAATTCAAGCGTAACTGTTGATGTTTCAACTCTTTGGGAAGACGGCAGCTATGTAATCAATACTTATGACAACTCATCTTCAGTTGTTACTGACGGTAAGGTAACTTTCAACAGCGGTGTAAACGGCACAATCCTTATGGAAAATGCTGACGGTCAGCCGCTTGTATCAATCACAGGCGAGCCGAAGTTCTACGGCACAGAGCAGGTTACTGTTTCTCTCAAGGAATGCGACAGCGCAAAGGTTTCTGTTGACGGCGGTAACAAGTTTGTTGTTAAGGACGGCGACACATTCACAATCGGTCAGACAGCTTACAAGAACGATACAATCGAAGTAACTGTTGAGGCTACAAACGACAAGGCAAGCTCAGAGGCTAAATTCACATTCCTCAAGCTCGGCGAAAACGACGAAAAGCCTACAACCAGCCCGACACAGAGCACAACTGTTCCCGGTTCGACAGCAAGTCAGACATCAAAGCTTACAATCAAGAGCACAGCAGGCGCTCCGAATGTTTACGCTTGGACAGGTGCAAGCACAGCACTCAACGGTGCATGGCCGGGTCAAAAGGCAGCAGCCGTTTCAGGTCAGGCAAACACATATGAACTCACACTTCCTGTTTCAGCTGACAAGTCATTCAGCGTTGTTCTCAACAACGGCAGCGGCTCACAGTCAGGCGATATCACAGGTCTTTATGACGGTGCTGTTCTCGAAATTCAGAACGGCAACTACGCATCGGTTAAGACAGTAACCAACGGTAATCAGCAGGGAGGCGGCGGCGAGCCAGAGCCTGCAGAGGGTTCTGTTTCCGTAACAATCAAGCCTTACAGCCCATCTGCAAGCTACAAAATTTACGCTTGGAATGATACACAGAAGCTCACAGGCGCATGGCCGGGCGTTGCTCTTACAGAAAAAGATTCTGACGGCAACTATGTTGTTAAGTTCGATAATGTTGACGAAGTAAGCATTATTCTCAGCAGCGGTTCAGGTCAGACAGCAGATATCACAGGCGTTAGAGACGGCGCTACAATCGAAATTACAAACGAAGGTTGTACAACATACAAGCTTACATCAAAGCCAATCGTTGTTTCACCTTATGAATCACTCAAGAAAGAAGCAAGAAAGATTCTTGCTATGACAGCATCAGACTACACAGCAGAGAGCTGGGCAAATGCTCAGAAGGTTCTCAAGTCAGCCGAGGCTATGATTAAAGCAGGCGAAGACGCTACAACAGCTGAAGATATGAATGCTATGATTGCAGACCTCAAGTCAGCTCAGAAGGCACTTGTACTTGCTCCTGCAACACTCACATATGCAGTTGTAGGCAAGAGCGTTGTATCAGGTGTTACAGCCAGCGCTGCAAAGGTAACTGTTACAGTTGACGGTAAGACATATACTGCTACTGCAGACGATGTAACAGGTGCATTCACAGTTGCAACATCAGCTCTCAAGACAACAAGCACAATCAAGGTTGACGCAACAAGAAACGGTGTAAACGGCACATATTCATATGCTATGAAGAACGGCAACATTGAAAGCGGAGTTGTTCCAACATCTCCTACACTTCCGACACAGCCTACTACTTCAACTCAGCCGACTACAGCTACACAGCCAACAACAGCTACTCAGCCGACTGCACCTACACAGCCTACAACAGCTACAGAGCCGACTACTGCTCCTGCTCAGAAGCTCACAGTAAACGCTACTTCAAATTACTTTGGTTCTGCATCAAAGACAGTAAGCACTGACGGCAAGAAGGTAACTGTTCTCTACAAGCTCAACTCAAACATGGGCGTTGTTGACGGACAGTGGGCTGTTAAGTATGATTCAAGCAAGCTCAAATTCAACATGGCTGATAACAAGGCAGACGGCAAGCAGACAATCATGCCTTCACAGTCAAACCTTATTCACAATGCTTACAGCAATGTAATTAAGGGTGTATTTACTAACCCACAGGTGCCTACTCAGTACAACGGAGATACATTTATCTCACTCACATTTGAGGTTATCGGTTCAGGTACTGCAAGCGTATATCTTGACACACAGTACCTTACATTAGGTTATGTAAAGGGCAACAAGCTTAATCAGGCATCTGTTGTAAATAACAGCAAGGTTTGCGATGTAACAGGCATTGCAGGCTTTGAAAAAGTATCAGTAAACGCATCAACGGTATTTGTCGGCGATGTAACCCTTGGTGATGTTAACATGGACGGCGACATCACAGTTGTAGATGCAACCGAAGTTCAGAGGTATGTTGCTCAGCTCGTTGCATTCACAAACGACCAGTTTACTGCTGCCGATGTTGACCATGACGGCACAATCACAGTTAAGGATGCTACTACTATTCAGAAGTTTGTTGTAGACCTCATCAGCAACTTTTAATAAGTTTTAAAGCAATTGACATATCGTTCCGTTTAGTCGATATAGTAAGGAATTCCCCTCACAAAATGTGAGGGGAATTTTTTGTACAGCTTTTTAAATAGAAAATGGCAGACAACCGTGTGATTGTCTGCCATTTTGTCATGATGAATTTAAAATTACCGATTATGCTTTTACAAGAACCTTTGTAATTTCGCTGATGTACATTTTATGGAAGTCGTTGTCATACCACTTGTCAACGCTTTCACGGTCGGCAATGCTTTCGGAATTAAGACTTTGAGCGTACATTTTTTTGCATTCAAGAACAAGCTTTGCCTCTTCAAAATATACAGAACCGTTTTCCGTGAACGCAGGAGTAAGACCTGTTTCCTTTACCTTGTCATAATCCTTGCCGCTCTTTGAACCGCAGAATTTGAGGGCATCTCTGTACTTTTCATCAAAAAAGCTCATTGTATAGCGGTCGCCGTTCTCCATAAACGCAAATGTATATCTCTGCGGACGAATAAAGGTGAATACAACGGGCTTACCCCACATAATGCCTACACCGCCCCAGCTTATCGTCATTGTGTTGAATTTTTCCCTGTCGCCTGCCGTAACAAGTGACCAGTCGTCACCGATAAGCTTAAACGGACTTTCAACAATCTCTTTCGGATTTATCTCTTTGAATGCTGACATATAGATCTTCCTTTCAACAATTGTGTTTTATATAATATGCTTTCAAAATTCTATTTTGAATAGACTGCATCATTTTTTGCCAGAAGATAGACACAGTATTGATTCATACTTATGCCCTCTTTTTTTGAATGTTCGGCAAGTGAGCGGTGCAGACTTTTCGGGATTCTCAGCTTGAATTGTCCCGAATATTCTTCAAGGCTGTCGGGTTCGTGAATTACAACTCCGCTTTCAAAGGCGGCTTCAAACCAGGCTTTTTTAGCGTCCTCGGCATTAGCAACAGCCGATTCTATCGTTTCTCCGCAGGTTATGCAGCCGGGAAGTTCGGGAAATGATACAACAAAACCGCCCTCGTTCTTGTTCTCGACAATTTCCATACGATATGACATTGCAAGATAATCGTTAAGTGTTTTCATCATCTTTCGCCTCACCTTCAACAATTTGTCTTAATGCCTGTTTTCGTATTTCCGAATAATATTATATATGGTATCACATACGGTGTCAACAGGTTTTTGATGTGATTTCAGCGGTTTTCACAAAATGAAAAATATGCAAAATGGGTGTATATGTATGTATGAATATGCATAAAGAGATGAATAAAATGAATATTCATTTTTTGTGCATATATACATTTTTCAGAAATTCAGGGGAGAATGTGACATATCAACCGCCAAAAACACCGATAATACAGCGAAAATGAAGCAGATTTCGGTCAATTTGTACCCAAAAATGCAAATTTGAAAAAACATTGAATATTTATTCAAAAAACACTTGATTTTTTGAAAACAGAGTGTATAATGTAAGAGTAATAAAAATTAAGTAAAGGAAACACCGACATAAAGTGTTTCCAAATTCCGGAGGAATCAAAAATGGCTGACAATAAGATTAAAAAGGTAGTTCTTGCATATTCAGGCGGTCTTGATACTTCAATCATCATTCCGTGGCTTAAAGAAAACTACGACAACTGCGAAGTTATCGCTGTTTCGGGTGATGTTGGTCAGGGTACAGAGCTTGACGGTCTTGAAGAAAAGGCTATCAAAACAGGCGCATCAAAACTTTACATTGAAGACCTCAACAAGGAATTTGTTGACGAATATATCATTCCCACAGTAAAAGCAGGTGCTGTTTACGAGGGCAAGTACCTCCTCGGCACATCTTTTGCTCGTCCTATCATTGCAAAAAGACTCGTTGAAATTGCAAAGGCCGAAGGTGCTGACGCAATTTGCCACGGCTGTACAGGCAAGGGTAACGATCAGGTTCGTTTTGAACTTGCTATCAAGGCTTACGCTCCTGACATGAAGATTATCGCTCCTTGGAGAACATGGGAATTCAAGAGCCGTGAAGATGAGATTGAATATGCTGAAAAGCACAATATTCCGCTCAAGATTAACCGTGAAACAAACTACTCAAAGGATAAGAATCTCTGGCACTTGAGCCACGAAGGTCTTGACCTTGAGAATCCTGCAAACGAGCCAATGTACAATAAGGAAGGCTTCCTTGAACTCGGTGTTTCACCTGAGCAGGCTCCCGATAAGGCAGAATATGTAACTCTTACATTTGAAAAGGGTGTTCCCACAAAGCTTAACGGCGAGGCTATCGACAGCGTTGAACTCATTAAGGAACTCAACAAAATCGGCGGCAGAAACGGTGTCGGTATCACAGATATCGTTGAGAACCGTCTTGTTGGTATGAAGGCTCGTGGCGTTTATGAAACTCCGGGCGGTACAATCCTCTATGCTGCTCATGCAAAGCTTGAGGAAATCTGCCTTGACAAGGACACACTCCACTACAAGCAGAATGTTGCAAATGCTTTTGCAGAACTCGTTTATGACGGCAAGTGGTACACACCCCTCCGTGAGGCTCTCTCAGCTTTCGTTGACAGCACTCAGGAGTATGTAACAGGTGATGTAAAACTTAAACTCTATAAGGGCAACATCATTGATGCAGGCGTAACAAGCCCGTATTCACTCTACGATGAGGAAATTGCTACTTTTGACGAAGATCAGGTTTATGACCAGAACGACAGTGCAGGCTTTATCAACCTCTTTGGTCTTCCAATCAAGGTTCGTGCAAAGAAAGGCCTTATCAAATAATTAAATCTTTGATTTGCATACATAATCAGGGGCAGGGAATTTCTCTGCCCCGATAAGTGTTTATTACACCTTTTTATTTTTTACGGTATTTGTCGGTTGAAAAATATTCTGCGATTACTTGCGGGCGTCTAATGAACGCCCCTACAGGTTAATCCAACATTAATAACAAGGTGTAAATAAATATTTAAAACCAAAAGCAACAAAGTGCTTTACAACGGCTAAACATAATGTAAGGAGAAATAATAATGCAGCTTTGGAAAGGACGCTTCAAAAAGGAGCTTTCAAAAACCACTAACGATTTTAACAGCTCGATTTCATTCGACAGCAGAATGTATAAAGAAGACATCGAGGGCAGCATTGCCCACGCAACAATGCTTGGCAGATGCGGCATTATTAAAGAAGAAGAGGCAAACGATATCGTAAAAGGTCTTAAAGGCATTCTTGCTGACATTGAAAACGGTACTCTGCACATTGATATGGAGGCTGAGGACATTCACACCTTTATCGAGGGTGAGCTTACCAAAAGAATCGGCGACAACGGCAAAAGACTTCACACCTCAAGAAGCCGTAACGATCAGGTTGCAGTTGACATCAAGCTTTACCTCAAAAAAGAGGTTGTCAATGTAAAAAATCTCGTTGTAGGTCTTATTAAGGTTATTGCCGACAAGGCTGAAAAGTACAGCGAAATTGTTATGCCCGGCTATACTCACCTCCAGAGAGCACAGCCGATTACCTTCGGACATCATCTCCTTGCTTACGGTGAAATGCTTTTGAGAGATGTTTCAAGACTTGAAGACTGCCTTAAAAGAATGGACGAAATGCCGCTCGGTTCATGTGCGCTTGCAGGCACAACATATCCGATTGACAGAACAATCACAGCCGAACTCCTAGGCTTTGACAGAATTACAAACAACTCTCTTGACGGTGTTTCCGACAGAGATTACTGCATCGAATTTGCATCGGTGCTTTCGATAATAATGGTTCACCTCTCAAGATTTTCAGAGGAAATCATTATATGGAACTCCAATGAATACAGATTTATTGAATTAGACGATTCTTATTCAACCGGAAGTTCAATTATGCCACAGAAAAAGAATCCCGACATTGCTGAGCTTGTACGCGGTAAGACAGGCCGTGTATATGGTGCCCTTATGTCAATTCTTACTACCATGAAAGGACTTCCTTTGGCATATAATAAAGATATGCAGGAAGATAAGGAACTGACTTTTGATGCCATTGATACAACAAAGGGCTGTATACTCCTGTTTACAGGAATGATTGATACAATGACTTTTAACAAAGAAGTTATGGAAGCAAGTGCCAAAAACGGCTTCACAAATGCCACTGATGCAGCTGATTACCTTGTCAACCATGGTATTCCATTCAGAGATGCCCACGGCATTATCGGACAGCTTGTATTATTATGTATCGAGAAAAATATTTCTCTTGACGAACTTCCTTTAGAGGAATATAAAAAAATCTGTCCTGTATTTGAAAATGACATATACGAAGCAATAAGCCTTAAAACATGTGTAGAAAAAAGACTTACAAAAGGTGCTCCAGGCAAAGCGGCAATGCTTGAAGAAATCAAGATCTGTGAAGCATTTCTTAGTGAAGAATAATTCTATAGGCAATATAAAAGGACTGTGATTGTTCACAGTCCTTTTTATATTCTAATTATTAAATTCAAAATGCTGGTAATCCTTAACTTTTTCCCAACTGCCTCCCCAGGTAAAACCTGCCTTTGTAAATACAGAGTATGCGTAATCAGAATCGTCTATTTTCATTTTAAAGACTTTATCTCTGGCAGCATATATTTCTCCCGATATAGGGAGTATCGTTCCATTTTCGCCCACATACGGGTTATACAAGGGGTTAATATCTATTGCCATGCCGTATGCATGCTTAGACCATGAATCGGTCTTGGCAACTTTTCTTGCATTAAAACATGATGTATTGTTATATGACATAGAAACTTCGTCATTTCCGCCATATTCGTCTATTAGGGCAATCTGCTCTATAGGATATGACGCTTTATAAAGTTCATAAAAAACATCTCTTGTCTTTTCGGCTATTGCCTTATTTACAATAAGCTCACCGGTATGAGGTTCGTAATCTGTTCCCCAATAGAGTACTTTGACATATCTTAAATCCTCTCTTGTAACAGGACAATCGTCTGTAAATGATACATTAACCATCTTCTTAAAAATAAGATCCGGAATTTCCATATATGCAAAATAGGTACTCTTATCTCCATCCGTTATCTCAGACGGCAGTGGATAATTGCCTGAAAACTTAGGATGTGACCCACCGTCAATTATTATTTTTTTCTTGTTGCCCGCAACAAGAAGTATTATCAGTAATCCAAGAACTAACGCACTTATTATAAGAATAATTTCAGCAAAGTTTCTTTTTTTCTTTTTCTTATCCGCCACTTTTATTTCCTCTGTTTCTCATTAATTGTAACAGAAAGCTGGTTGAAAGGTATTTCTATACCGGCATCATCAAGGGCATTTTTGAATTTCTCTGTTAATTCCCATTTGATTTTCCAATAATCATCTGTCATGACCCATGCCATTGTCCCAATCGTTATCTGGCTTTCTTCAAGTGCATCCACATATACCTTGTTATCTTCGTTTTTAAGGATGCCGTCCTGCGAATTAATAACATTCATAAGAATGTCCTTTGCCCTTTTCATATCGGAATCGTAGCTTATCCCTACTTTGATTTCAATTCTTCGTTTGTTGTTGGCAGTATAGTTGGTAATGCTTGTATTAGCCAGGGAACCATTGGGAATTATAACAATCTTATTATCAAAAGTTCTCATTCTGGTATAAAATAAATCAATACCCTCAACTAACCCTTCATTGCCATGCACATCTTCCTTGACAAAATCTCCGATTTTAAACGGTTTAAAAAGAAGTATCAGCACACCGCCGGCAAAGTTTGAAAGGCTTCCCTGAAAAGCAAGACCGATTGTAAGTCCGGCAGCACTTAATACTGCTATAAACGATGATGCAGGTATGCCAAGTATTCCTATAATCACAATGGCAAGAACGCCATACAGACCAAATTTAATAAGTGATGAAAGGAATTTCGTTACAATTGGTTCCAATTTTGATTTCTCGTTGGCTTTTCCGATAAATTTCAAAAGACATTTTATTAATTTATTTCCAACAACCAGCACGATTATTGCAATCAACAGATTCTTGCCAAATCCAAGACACCATGTAGCAACTGATTTCAAAACTTTTTCCCAGTTAGCTTTGGTAAAAATCTGTGCTGTCTGAAAAAGCAATACATTCATTATTTAGTATTTCCTTTCTTCGCCACTGTCTTAGTATAATCAAGCACTATAACGCCTAGAGGAGGCAATGTTAATCTTATTGAGTCTGCGCGTCCGTCGCACTCATCCTTCTTAGACGAAACAGCTCTCTTATTAAGAATTCCACTTCCGCCGAATTTCTCATCGTCGGTGTTAAAGATTTCTTTATATCTGCCTTCAAAAGGAACACCAATCTTATACTTCTCCCTGATAACCGGAGTAAAATTAGCTATTACAACAAGTATTCTGCCGTCCTTTGACTTTCGCACAAAGCTGAGTACGCACTCATTACCGGAAATATTATTAATCCATTCAAAACCGTCGCTTTCATAATCCATCTCTGATAATTCGGAATGTTTATTATAAAAATCTGTAAGTGCTTTAATAAAAGTATTCCATGTTTCTTCTCCGTTACCGGAATATATTGTCTTTTTACCCGGATGAGCAAAGGAATAAGCAAATGCAGCCCTTAAATTCGCCATCTTATCTCCATGAATCCGTCCGGGTATCTTAGCTTCCAGCATATTAATACTGTCTGCATCAAATGCAAGTATGCTGTCCTGATTATAAAAAGTAACCATGCTAAGAGAAAGCTTATTATATCTTCCTTTTCTGAATAAAGGATCACATCCCAGAAAGTATATAAGATTATCACCAAAAATATGGTTAATACTATAATCAAATCCAAGAGCACCCTCTTCTTTGATGCTTCCTGTCACATCAGGCCAGCCTGCCCTGTCATCCGCAACGGTTATTACATCCTTATACTGTTTACCAAAAATTTCATTAAGACCTCTTGCAAAATCAACAGCTTCAAGATTTTCCCTGCCGCCAAACATATTAGAAGTCCATTTATCCCTTTCAAAATCAAGATATACGGCATTACCTAATCTGTCTGCAACTATTCCGTCTGCATGAAGCTCTTCAATAATATACGAAGCTGATGAATACATAATATTGGCAACTTCGTTACGGCCTACATTAATATCATCAAAATTCCATTGGATAAGAACACCTATATTCCTTTTGTGTAAAGAATTAATCAACGTTTTAAAATCATCAAGGCTTCCGTATCTGTTGTTTATGCTAAAATACCCGGTCCTGTCATAGTCAAGATAAAGTCCGGTATAGGTATTAATTACATTTTTAAGAACCACATGGGTAAATCTGCTTTCAGAAAAAGTATTTTCTATTGCCTGTGTTATTTCCTTATATGTCACATCCTCATCAGGCAAAGAATATGCATATACTGACATAGGAGCTTCTTTGTACTTATTGCGGCTCTTTCTGTTGCTAAGCCATTCCTCATCAGACCATTTAAAATTATCATCACATACAAATGATGCCGGTTCACTCTTACTTTCAGCCATCTTTGAAAAAGGATCTGTTATAAGGACAACTTTACCGCCTTTAAGTCTGATTTCAAATTTGTAAAGTGAAGAAGCTTTAACTCCCGGAACAAAAAGTTCAAATACACCTGTGCTGTCAATTGCCTCTAACTGATGTATTCTTCCATCCCAGTTATTAAATTCACCGACAACACTTACTCTTAATGCCTCCGGTGCCCATATTGCAAAATCAACGCCTTTAGTGCCCTTATAATCCATTTCATGGGCACCAAGGAATCTATATACATGGTTATTATTTCCTTCAATAAAAGATTTCAAATCACTCTTCTTAATCATTGAAGGATAGTTATACGCATCATCTGTCTCAAATGTATTACCGTCCTCAAAACGGAACTCAACCGTATATGCGAATTTACTTTTTACAGGTATAAGTACGGCAAAATACCCCTCTTCATCTGCCATTTCCATCTCATATGTCTTGCCATCCGCAGCTTTAACGGTTGCGCCTACTGCAGCAGGATAAAATGACTGTATTAAAATTCCGCCTTTGACGGAATGTGTTCCCAAAAGATTCTTAGGATTACAGCCATCCGAATAAATAATTCCCTCTATATCAGGCCAGTTCATTAAATCATAAAGTTTTTTATCCATATAAAATTTCTCCCTGAAATGTATTTTCTATATTGTACCACATTCCAGGGTAATTAAAAAGACATGCAATTAGATTTTTGCATGCCTTTTTGTATTTACTCTTCTATTCTGTGTATGAATATGCCGCTTCTGAGCTTTGGTTCAAACCAAGTAGATTTAGGTGGCATAAGCATATCTGCATCAGCCACATCAAAAAGTTCCGAAATTGACGTAGGGAACATTGAAAACGCAATTGCCATATCATTATGGACTCTGTCTTCAAGTTCTTTAAGGCCTCTTATTCCGCCTATAAAATCAATTCTCTTATCAACTCTCGGATCTCCTATTCCAAGAATAGGTGTGAGAAGGAAATCCTGAAGAACGGCTACATCAAGACCATCAACCGGGTCTTCTGATAATATGCTCTCCTTCGCAGACAGCAGATACCATTCATCACCAAGATACATTCCGAACTCACCTTTGTGTTCCGGATAAAATGCTTTTTTTCCACGGGGTTCAATGTCAAAATATTTGGAAACTGCATTAAAAAACTCTTCTTTAGTAAGACCGTTTAAATCCTTAACAACTCTGTTATATGGCATTATCATCAATTCTTCGTCCGGGAATAAAACAGAAAGGAAATAATTAAATTCTTCCTTGCCTGTATAGTCAGGGTGTTCTTCCCTTCTCTTAAGCCCTACCTTAACTGCTGATGCTGCCCTATGGTGTCCATCAGCAATATAAATCGAATTAATTGAATCAAACGCCTCCCTGATACCGTCAATATCTTTCTGTTCGGATACTTTGAATACCCTGTGTCTTATCTCATCATCATCGCAGACAAAGTCGTATATCGGAGGATGTTCCTTAACAGTGCAAATGATGTCTTTTATCTTTTCATTAGCTCTGTAGGCGAGAAAAATCGGACCTGTCTGTGCACTTGTTCTGTCAACGTGGTTAATTCTGTCCAGTTCTTTATCTGCCCTTGTTTTCTCATGCTTCTTGATTATATTATTAAGGTAATCATCAATGGAGGCACAGGCAACAATACCTGTCTGTACTCTTCCGTCCATTGTCAGCTCATAGATATAATAAGCATTATCTTTGTCTTCTATAAACACACCATCTGATATTTCTTTATCAAGCAGTCTTCTTGCCTCATCATATACAACATCCGCATATGTATCTACAGAATCGTCAAACTGTGTCTCAGGTCTGTCAATATTAAGAAACAAGAGCTCCCTGCCTTTGACTTTTTCACATGCTTCACTCCTGTTATATACATCATATGGTAATGAAGCCACATGCTTTGCAAGCTCTTTCTCAGGTCTAATACATTGAAAGGGTTTTATATCAGCCATTTTTTCTCCTTTTATTTAATAACTCTTACCTTAAGAATTCCTTCTTTGGTTGCTATCTCATCAGCAATATCCTTAGCACCGGCTTTGTCGATATCGATAATTGAATATGCGTATTCGCCTCTGCTCTGGTTCATCATCTTATCAATGTTAATTCCGCTCTGACCGAATACGGTAGTTAATCCACTGATGATATTAGGTACATTTTTATGAAGAACAGCGATTCTTCCTGCCTGTGAACATACGCCCATATCACATGCCGGGAAATTAACGGAATTTCTTATATTACCATTTTCAAGGTAATCTGTAATTTCTGCAGCAGCCATTACAGCACAGTTATCTTCTGACTCTGTTGTAGATGCTCCAAGATGTGGGAATGCAACTACTCCCTTTGTATTAGCAAGCTTAACTGATGGGAAGTCTGTAGCATATCCGGCAATCTTGCCGCTTGCAAGTCCTTCGATTACTGCATCTTCTTTAACAAGAAGATCTCTTGCAAAGTTAAGAATGATAACACCGTCTTTCATCATTGAAATTGTATCGGCATTAATCATTTCCTTAGTATCATCAAGCAATGGCACATGTACTGTGATATAATCACATGTTCTGAATACTTCTTCTCTTTCTTTTACAAGCTTAACTTTTCTTGAAAGATTAAGAGCATTCTGAACTGAAAGGAATGGATCGCATCCGATTACTTCCATACCGAGTGAAGATGCTGCGTTGGCAACAAGTACACCGATTGCTCCAAGTCCGATTACACCAAGCTTTTTGCCTTTAACTTCTCTTCCGGCAAACTTAGACTTTGCCTTTTCCATTGTCTTTCCTATATTCTCATCATCTTTATTCTCATTAACCCAGCCATTAGCTGCAATAAGATTTCTTGATGTAAGAATCATTGCTGCAATAACAAGCTCTTTAACGCCGTTAGCATTGGCACCGGGAGTATTAAATACCACAATACCCTTTTCGGCACATTTATCAAGAGGAATATTATTGACACCGGCACCTGCTCTTGCTACTGCAAGAAGGTTATCTGAAAATTCCATATCGTGCATAGCCGCACTTCTTACAAGAATGGCTTCTGCTTCATTAACATCATCTGTCTTTACAAAATCAGAGCTTAAAGACTTAAGTCCAGCCTCTGAAATAGCATTTAAACAATTATATTTGAACATCTTATCTCCTTCTATAAAACACTACCCGGGCAATACACCCGAGCAGTTATTTCTTTATGCATTTTCTTCTTCAAATTTTTTCATAAATTCAACTAACTTCTGAACACCTTCTATTGGCATTGCATTATAAATGCTGGCTCTCATACCGCCCACAGTTCTGTGTCCTTTAAGGTTCTCAAAGCCTGCTTCTTTAGCTTCTTTAACAAACTTGGCATCAAGTTCTTCATTACCTGTAACAAAAGGAACATTCATTAATGAACGATCCTTAGGAACTACTGTTCCCTTGAATAATTTACTCTGGTCAAGGAAATCATAAAGTATGGCTGCTTTCTTTTCGTTGCGTTCCTTCATTGCTGTAAGGCCGCCCATCTTCTTAATCCACTTGAATACCTTACCGCAGATATAGATGCCATAAGCAGGTGGTGTATTATATAATGAGTCATTATCTGCATGAATCTTATACTTGAGCATTGTAGGTGTTCCAGGAAGTGTATCCTCTGTAATAAGGTCATCCCTGATAATAACAATAACAACACCTGCCGGTCCGATGTTCTTCTGGACACCGCCATAGATAACGCCGTACTTTGTTACATCAACAGGTTCTGACAAGAAACATGATGATACATCTGCAACAAGTGTGTGTCCCTTAGTATTAGGAAGTTCCTTATACTTTGTACCATAAATTGTATTGTTCTCACAGATATAAACGTAATCACAATCCTCAGGTATATCAAGGTCTGAACAATCAGGTATGTACGAAAATGTCTTATCTGCCGATGATGCAAGTTCAATAGCCTCACCATAAATCTTAGCTTCCTGATATGCTTTCTTAGCCCACTGTCCTGTTACAATGTATCCTGCCTTCTTATTCTTCATAAGATTCATAGGAATCATTGCGAACTGCTGTGATGCGCCGCCCTGAAGGAAAAGTACCTTATAATTGTCAGGTATATTCATAATCTCTCTTAAATCTGCTTCTGCTTCCTTAATGATATTATCGTATACCTTGGATCTGTGGCTCATTTCCATAACCGACATCCCGGATCCTTTGTAGTCAAGCATCTCATCTGCTGCTTCTCTTAATACTTCTTCCGGTAAAACGGCCGGGCCCGCTGAAAAATTGTAAATACGTCCCACTTTCGTGTGCCTCCTTTTGTCTTCTAAAACAATATAGTGTTTATTTTACGTCAAAAAAAATATTCAGTCAATAGACAATTGGCATTTGTGCATAAAAGTGTATATAAAAGTCTTTCATTCTGGTATGTTATAATTATTAAAATCTGGTACTTTAAATCAATCCACCCGAATGGTATTATCATAGTGTTTTCATGGAAACAGAAATACACATAAAAATTTTAAGGAAGTAAATAAAATGACAACAAAAAATTTATGCCTGGCTTCTGTTTTCACAGCCATAGTATGTCTTGTGACAAGATTTATCCAGATTCCGATACCACTCGGATATTTTAATATAGGAAACTGCATTATTTTGCTGTTCTGCTATGTAATGCCATGTCCTTACGGACTGTTCATAGGCGGCGTCGGTTCTGCAATCGCCGATTTATTATCAATGCCTGTATGGGCGTTTCCAACACTGATTATAAAAGTACTCATGCCACTTGCATTTTATGGTTTAATAAAATTATTTGATAAGTTCAGCCTTAAATATATTTTTGCGGCAATAATTTCAATGCTTATACCTTTTGCAGGTTATACTTTTGTAGGCGCTATCATAGCCGGAAGTCTCTATGCGGGATTCACCCAGATTCCGGGACTTGCCCTTGAATACGCAGCCAACGTTGTATTGTTTGCCGTACTCTGGTTTGCAGCAAAAAAGGCAGGACTGAGGAGAATTTATGAATCAGACCGATCACAATAGGCAAAATAAAATCGCCGTTATAAATGATTTTTCAGGATTTGGGAGATGCTCTATTGCAGTCTCCCTTCCTATTATTTCGCAGCTCAGAATACAATGCTGTGCCGTTCCCACATCTGTTTTTTCTAACCATACAGGTTTCAAAGAATATTTTTTTGATGATTACACCCACAACATGGAAGAATATATAAGTAACTGGAAAAAACTTGATTTACGTTTTAAAGGTATCCTGTCAGGTTTTTTAGGCTCAAGAAAACAAATAGAAATTGTGCAGGATTTTATCCGTGATTTCCGCTCGGATGATACAAAGGTCATAATAGACCCGGTTATGGGAGACAACGGTAAACCTTATCCAACCTATACGGATGATATGTGTATGGCAATGAAAGATCTTGTAAAATATGCCGATATCCTTACCCCGAATCTGACGGAAGCATGTATTCTCACAGATACTCCGTACACACCTGAAACATTCGTAAAAAAAGATTATGAAACCCTGCTTATGAAGATTGCCGAATACGGTGCAAAAAAGATTGTAATAACAGGAATAGACAGCGGTATTTTTCTTACCAACTATATATATGACACCGGCAAAGGTATTTATACAACAAGGCAAAAGAGGGTCGGTCATGTCCGTTCCGGCACCGGTGATGTGTTTTCAGCAATAATTGCGGCAGATGCGGTACATGACATTGATTTCAGGGAATCCGTAAAAAGAGCCTCTTCTTTTGTTAAAAAATGTATTGAAGTTACGGAAACCTTTGACATTCCGCCTACTGACGGTGTATGCTTTGAAGAAGTTCTTCATACCTTAAAATGTAACTAATAATAACAGGAGTTGACCAATATGACTATACTATATGAAGTACATGATAATTTATATGTTAATCTTACCAACAAATGTCCATGTTCCTGCACTTTCTGTTTAAGACAGACCAGGGACCATATGGAAAATTCAGGTGTTTTGTGGCTTGAAAGAGAGCCATCTTACGAAGAGGTAATCGCAGAATTCAGCAAATTCGACCTTAACAAATACAAGGAAGTTGTATTCTGTGGCTTCGGTGAACCAACTGAAAGAATAGACGTATTGTTAAAAGTTGCCAGATATGTAAAGGACACCTTTAATAAGCCGACAAGAATTAATACAAACGGGCTTGGCAATCTCGTATGCGGCAGGGACATTACCCCTGAGTTAAAAGGTCTTATTGATACTGTTTCAATAAGTCTTAATACACCTAACAAGGAAAGATACCATGAACTTGTAAGAAGCCGTTTCGGTGATATTTCTTATGATGCAATGCTTGATTTTGCAAAAGAAGCCGTAAAATATGTGCCTAATGTTGTTATGACAACAGTTGAAACAACTATTACCCATGAAGAAGAAAAAGAATGTCAGGCAATTTGTGACCGGCTTGGTGTTAAATACAGAATACGACCATTTGAGGATTAAAAAAAACAGGCAGCAATGCCTGTTTTTTTATGTAAAATCTACTGTAACTGCCAATAAATTTGTACTATATGATATGGATACACTATATCCTCTGTTAAGATTCTTAAGGTAATTCTTAACCACGTTAACACCATCATTCATGGCAATCTTTTCATTTTCCAGAATAATCGCATATTTACCCGATTTATTCATAAATCCCTGCAGTCTGTCTGCAAGTTCTTCTGAAGAATTCACTCTCATAACATTGGTAAATCCTGACATTCTGTACATTAAATCATTATAATCATTAGATATTCCGTTTGGAAGAGGTGTCGTTCCGATGTAATTATCTTCTGTATGTGTCATGGATATATGATTGTAAGTACAAAGAAGATACTCATAAGAGATATTGTCTCCTCCGGGATAGTTACTTGTCCCGTTTACTACTGGGTCATCCCATGTAACGTCAATATAATACCAGTTTCCATCTAATTTCACAGCATTCCACGCATGGGACACATTATCTGTTTTCCCCATTACCAGTGTACATGGTATACCCATCTGTTTCATAAATATATAAAAAGTAACAGAATACCCCTGGCATACACCTGTCTTATTATTTAAAAGATTACTTACATGATTGAAACTGTCACCTCTGTCATAGTAATTATCATTATATGTTGTGTTGCATACTATCCAGTTATGAACAGTTCTTATCTTCTCTGTTTCTGTCATTCCGGGCTTAATTATGCTGTTAAGAATACTGTTAATCGTATTAATATCATCTTCCGTCACATTACTGTATGATTTTGTCAGTTCGGAGTAATTATTGGAACTGCTGTAGGCAGGATATGCTGACGTATCATGCGCTGCAGGCTTGGTTGCAGGAACATTCTCCTGTCCTTTAGTCTCAGTCTGTGTGGCAGGCGTCGTCTCCGGCTCTGTGGCATGGGTAGTCACATTCTCCCTCGCAGGAGTTGTCTGCGGGGTTGTCTGTGCCGTTGTTTCCGGTATTACCACGGTATCCGTTGTCTGCTCTTCCGGCTCGTTTTCACCCGTTGTACCGGTTTCTTTTTCGGTACTGACTTCATCATTAGCTGTTGTTGTGGTCTCAGAAATAAATGAAGGCAGTTCATTACTGCTTTCAACATTATCTGAATCTGCTGTTTTTCTTACGCACCCTGCCGTAAACAATAATGCAAGGGCAATCAGGACAGCATATATCTTTGCTGATTTTTTCATGAATCTGCCTCCTTTATATAATATTTTAATTAGCAATCAAATGTTTCCATTAAAGATGCTCCCGGTGAAACCATAGGAAATACCTTATCATCTTTTTCAATATGGCAATCAAGTACGCATGGTATATTCATCGCAATGGCGTCCTTAAGGGCTGCTTCAAAATCTTCCTTGGTCTCAACTCTGTATGCCTTAGCTCCAAGACCCTCTGCAACTTTAACGTAATCAACCTGGTCTTCAAGAACGGTATAAGAATATCTTTGACCATAGTAAAGTGTCTGCCACTGTCTTACCATTCCGAGTACATGGTTATTAACTATTATCTCAATAATAGGAATGTTATATCTGGTAGCTGTTGCTAATTCATTCATATTCATTCTGAAGCATCCGTCTCCGGCGATATTAATAACAATCTTGTCCTTACGGCCTAACTTGGCACCGATACATGCACCAAGTCCGTAGCCCATTGTGCCAAGGCCTCCTGATGAAAGGAAAGTTCTAGGCTCTTTGTATTTATAATATTGGGCGGCCCACATCTGATGTTGTCCGACCTCTGTTGTAATAATTGCATTACCGTCTGTAACTTCAAAAATCTTCTCCATAAGATATGGTCCTGTAAGAATATCTTTATTGTATCTTAGCGGATATTCTTTTTTCATTTCGTAGATATGGTTCATCCACTCTTTGTGATTTTCCTTATCAAGCCTTGCATTAATTGCTTCAAGAACAACTTTGATATCGCCTACTATCGACATATCAACTTTAATATTCTTATTGATTTCGGCCGGGTCAATGTCTATCTGCAAAATTCTGGCGTTGGAAGCAAATTTGCTTGTATCTCCCGTTACACGGTCTGAGAATCTTGCACCAAGAACTATTAAAAGGTCACATTCCATAACGCCGAAATTAGAAGTCTTGGTACCATGCATTCCGAGCATTCCGGTATATCTTTCACTGGTGCCGTCAAATGCGCCCTTACCCATAAGTGTATCACACACAGGGGCATCAACTTTTTCCACAAATTCGGCAATCTCAGCTGAAGCACCTGAAATTATTGAACCACCGCCTACAAATACAAATGGCTTTCTTGCTTTTTTAATCATATCTATTGCTTCAGCAATTTCATTGCTGTCAATATTTTTATTAGCTTCAGGTACAACCGGTGTTTTGTACTCATAATCTGCCATTTTTGCGGTTACATCCTTAGGAATGTCAATGAGTACAGGACCCGGACGGCCTTCTTTAGCTATTCTGAACGCATCCCTGATTACATCAGCGAGCTTATTTACGTCCTTTACAATAAAATTATGTTTGGTAATAGGAAGTGTCACTCCAACAATATCAATTTCCTGAAAACTGTCTTTTCCAAGAAGTGGTACTCCCACGTTACATGTTATGGCAACAACCGGAACTGAATCCATATACGCCGTTGCAATTCCTGTTACAAGATTAGTAGCTCCGGGACCTGATGTGGCAAAACATACTCCAACCTTGCCCGTAGCTCTTGCATATCCGTCAGCAGCGTGGCTGGCACCCTGCTCATGGCTTGTAAGAATATGTTTTATCTCATCTGAATGTTTATAAAGTTCATCATATACATTAAGTATTGCTCCTCCCGGATACCCAAATACTGTGTCTACTCCTTGTTCTTTGAGACACTCTATTAAAATCTGTGAACCTGTTAATTGCATGTCAACTCTCCATTATCTATATTATTTTATCTCTAAAACAGCACCTTTATCTGCTGATGTAACCATCTTTGCATATCTTGCAAGATATCCCTTTGTTACCCTTGGTTCTCTAGGCTGCCATTTTGCTTTTCTTTCTGCTAAAACTTCGTCACTAACATCTACATTGATTGTATTGGCAGGAATATCAATTTTAATGATATCTCCTTCTTCGATAAGGGCGATTGGTCCGCCTACCGCTGCCTCAGGTGATACATGTCCTATTGACGCACCTCTTGATGCACCTGAGAAACGTCCGTCAGTAATGAGCGCAACGCTTGAACCAAGACCCATACCTGCGATTGCTGATGTAGGATTAAGCATTTCTCTCATACCAGGACCACCCTTAGGACCTTCGTAACGGATAACAACTACATCACCTTCAACAATCTTACCACCCTTAATAGCAGCAATTGCATCTTCTTCTGAATCAAATACTCTTGCCGGACCTTCGTGTACAAGCATCTCTGGAACAACTGCTGAACGCTTGACTACTGATCCGTCTGGTGCAAGATTTCCTGAAAGAACTGCAAGACCACCTGTCTTACTGTATGCATTATCAACTGTTCTTATGACTTCAGGATTACGGTTGTATGCTGTTGCTATACACTCTCCGATTGTCTTTCCTGAAACTGTCATGCAGTCTGTATTAAGAAGTCCGATATCTGCAAGCTCTTTCATAACTGCATATACACCGCCTGCTTCATTAAGGTCTTCCATGTATGTTGGACCTGCTGGTGCAAGATGGCAGAGATTAGGAGTCTTTTCGCTTATTGGGTTAGCGAATTTGATATCGAAATCAAATCCTATCTCATGTGCAATAGCTGGAAGGTGAAGCATTGAATTAGTAGAACATCCAAGTGCCATATCTACTGTAAGGGCATTCATAATAGAATCCTTAGTGATGATATCTCTTGCTGTGATTCCCTTATTAACCATATCCATAACAGCC
>ERZ780075.251-NODE-251-length-27607-cov-2.371479_pt1 | contig 27607 bp, 15 predicted proteins | sample MGYA00511839_ERZ780075 | MGnify/ENA primary metagenome ERZ780075 (study PRJEB29588, sample SAMEA2155953) | human gut metagenome | biome: human gut; feature: human-associated habitat; material: faeces | place: Denmark | collected 2008/2010 ...
TAGGCATTAGGGAATCGAACCCCATATGCCTTTCATTTGAAAAATTAAAGCCTTTCCGGTTGCGGCTGTGATTGCACGGTTTTTATGATTCTTGGCATAGTATCCGCCTCCTTCGTATGATGTATATTACCTCTGCAGCCGCATAATATCAAGTGGTTATGCTGAATATCCGCTGTTGTCAATTGTTGTATTTTCATTATGTGATTGTATTAAAATTGCCGTTATTGTCTGCGGAGATTATGATGCCTTTGATGGCGCGTCCGTGTAAAATCTGTTGCTATTTTTGACGGTACGGTTCTGTGAGGGCTATCGTTTAAAGGAGGGTCTATTTCCCCATGTTTGATTTTTCTATTTCTCAAAAGGAAACAGATCTTGCATTTACCGAAGGTAACAAACCATTCGCGAAAGGGCAAAATATCAATGACTAAATAAAAAAATCATTTATGGCCATTGATGCTGCAATAATCAGTTTGGATTTCACCTTACCTGCACACACAAAAGGGGATTTATTTAAAAGTATATTTTTTTTAATTCTCTCAGATATGCATTCTATGATACGGTTGGGTTGATATGCTAAATCACCGCACAATACGATTTTTTCAAAATCAAAAATATTATTCGCGGAGATTATTGCAGTACTGAGGTATTCTGCTTCCGTGTCAATCACCTTTTCGTCGTTGGCATCTACCGCTTCTTTCCAACTTTCGTATTTCGTTCCTGTAAGAATGTTCGGAATTGCCGCATATTTTTAAAGACAGCCTCTGTATCCGCATTCACATTTTATGCCATTATACTTTATGGAGGTATGACCGAGTTCGCTGGGGCCGTTCAATAAAGAGCCGTTAATTACAATACCCGAGCCTATTCCTTCATCCACACGAAGCGTCAGAAAGGTCTCGGAGTCCATTGCTTCTCCAAAGTATTTTTCCGCAATGGCAGTTGCCGATGATACATTCGCAAGAATAACCTCAAAATCGGTCAGCCTTTTTAGTTCATTGGTAATTGCAACATTGTGCCACTTATCAAAATTGGGGGGGGTTAAAATAATTCCTCTCTCAGCGTCAACAGGCCCCGGGGCTACAACAGATATTTTATATATTTTTGAACTGTCGATTTCTGACCTTTTAATTTGATCTTCAATGATTTTAATTATCTTGGTAAAAGCGCTTTCCGGCAAGCAAATCAGACACTCATCTTGCGCAACTATATTTCCGCCCAAGTCTGTTATCCCAACCGTAATATGATGTCTGGTAATATTGATACCAATTACAAAAAATGCTTTTTCATTTAAAAACAACATTACGGGATTTCTTCCTACTGTGTTCGTTTGGCCGTTTTTTTCGGTTAAAACTCCTCTCTGCATTAAATCATCAACAATTATCGTAACGGCCGCTTTGGTAAGCCCGGTTTTTTTTGCAATGTCTGCTCTGGAAACGGGGCCTTTATTTATCATAGAAAGAATCATTTTTTCATTTTTTTTTCGCATTAATGCTGAATTTGTAGCACACTTCATCTCAACTAACAACCTCATGTTTTTTCTCTATTATATAAAATAAGTCAAGTATTGTCAAGTCAGGTTCTTGTGTGCCTACGCAAGACACTCAATTGTGTGGATAGATGTATAATCCTTGCCCGCACCAAGCTTTATTATACCTTCTTTTTCTGTTATATCATAATCCGAACCCACCATGTCCTGCACACCATTCCACGGTTCAAGACAGATGTAAGTTGCCCTTGGTTTTGTCCAAAGCAGAAAATAATTTGCTTTATCAAATTCAACAGTTATTTTTTTGCGGCTGTGTTTGTGAACAAGACTTACCTTGTTGAATTTTATATTCTTGAAAACAAGGGCATCCACTGCAAAATACTCATATTTAAGCGGGAATACGGTATCATTTTCCATAACCCTGATACTATTATTTTCAAGCAAATTACCATTTAATTTATAGCTATCAAGGGTTTGCGGATGTTCAAACTCAATATAATACTCTTCAATGCCTTCCGGGCAGCTGTACCCCTCATGCGCACCGATAGAAAAATACATTTCCCGTTCGGACAGATTTTCAACTATATTTGAAACCTTCAATTTATTCTCAAGCAATTCAAATACTATCTTTAGTCTAAATTCAAACGGAAATACTTGCAACGTATTTTTGTTACAATCCAAAACAAATTCTGCTTTTGTAGTACTCAATTTTTCGCCTTTAAACTCTGAGTTTCTGGCGAAACCATGTTTTTTTAATATATACTTTTTCCCGTTATATGTATAGGTATCATCTTTCAGTTTGCCGCAAATGGGGAAAAGTACCGGCGCTCTATATGACCACATTTTTTCATCACCGTTCCAAAGAAATTCGGTACCTCTGCTGCTGTTAATATACATCAGTTCGCTGCCGCAAGTATTGATACCCACTGTAAGTTTACTATTTTTTATTTCAATTACAGCCATAATCTGTCCTCCGTTAATAACACTCTATTACTTCAACGTTTCCTGTGAGTAAATACTTATCCATAAGACACGCAGGCATAAAGAAATAGTCGCCTTTTTTAATTTCTTTTGAATAATTGTCACCCATTAACTTACCGATGCCGTCAGTTGCAATATAAACACCATAACTGTTAACAACATTCAGCACATAGCTACCGCCATTTACGGTAATGCGGTTGATGATAAAGCAATCTGTATCTTCGGGAGTAACGATTCTTTCCACTTTCACGCCATCGGTCTCCCGAACAATTTTGGGTGTCAGTTTTGTATCGGGAACTTTCCCAAAATCAAAACATTTAAGAGCATCTTTTTTTGAAAGGGTCATATACATTTCTTGGTCACTTAATTTATAGTCATCACACCAGTGTTCCGGCTGGATTGTAAAATCCGTAGGTTCTTGCACCTCTAAAATAAGGCAGCCGGCACCTATTGCATGAACGGTTCTTGCAGGGACTAAAAATACATCTCCTGCCTTAGGCTCGGACCAGTTCATAAGTCTTTCCATTGCACCCTTATCTGTTTCGCTCGCATCTATTGCTGCAGAAAATATTTCTTTATCAACACCATCTTTAAAACCGAAATAAATTTTTGCGTTCGGCCGTGTGTCAAGAATTATCCAACTTTCTGTCTTTCCGTATTCTGAATGAAAATATTTTTTTGAATATGCCTTGTCGGGATGTGCCTGAGCTGGAAGTCTTACTGCGCTGTCGAGAATTTTTACAAGTATACGCATTTCTTTTGAACTGCCGAGCATTTCAACGGGATATTGATCCAACATCTCATTCAAATACATTTCACTGTCCTTAATTTTAGAAACACCTTCATTTTCATATGCCGTATCCCTGTTTAACGCCTTAACAGATGATGCAATCCACTCCTCAGGGAAAAATCCATCAACCGAATCATCATTGAAAAAGCGGCGAAACAGCATGCCGCCGCTGTATACCCTGCCGACTCTGTTTTTTTCAAAAAATATAGGTTCAAATTGCATAATGTCCTCCGTCTAACAATATCGAATCAATTTTTGTGCTTCATTTGCATTTTTAAATATACCGCAAGAAATCAACCCAAAAAGTGCCGCTCCAAAAGAGGCCTCCTCCCAATGGCTCGGCACCCTCATTTTTGAGTGGAATATTTTCTCAAATATTTTAACCAATGCAGGATTTTTGCGTATTCCGTTGCCGGAACCTACAATACCGTGCCTATCCACATTCATCAACTTATACATTTCAAAAAGTTCCGATGCTATACCCGTAAGCGTGCCGAGCGTTAGTTGTGACGGCGTGAAGTTTTCGGTCGTAATTCCCAAAATACTTCCGCTGATATTTGCATTGCTTCTTGTACCTGCAAAACGTGTATCAACAGTTAATGCGGTATCTTTAGCCCCTTCAAGCATTTTATCCATAATATCATAAATCTTGTCAGCCTCAAAATCAGCAACATAGCCCAAAATTTCGGAATAGAAATTTTTGAGTAACGAATATGCTCTGCCTCCGCAAAGCGCTGAGCCAACCACAAGGTATTTATTCTCAAAATATGGTCTGGTTTCAATGTTTTCTGCCGTCACAGGAAGGAGCGATATAATTGAAACTTGGCTTCCGGTACCAATGTTCAGCAAAACATCATCGTCATCAGCAAGGGTTGAAAAGACGCTTGCCTGATTGTCACCGATTGCAACGCTGACAGGGATATCTTTGTATTCCCCTACGATACAATAATCTGATATTATGTCAACGTTGCAGTCATAATTAAATTTATTTTCTTTTAAATCATAGCAGCCCAAGCTTGCTGCATTGCTTGAGTGCATCAGCGGCTTTTTGAGACCGCAAAGCTGCATGACAAAGTAATCATGAATCGTGCAATAGCTTACTGCATTTTTAGGCTTTATACCGTTTTCACGATTAAAAAAATCTGTAACATTACCATAACCCGAAAAACTGTTTAAATACTTTGCATATGTAGCGTCTTTGTAAGGTAGGTTTCCTCTTTCGTCCTGCCAGCTATAAAGGGGGCTTACCGCTTTACCGAACGGATCGGTATAAACGATACCATGCATCTGCCCGGTGACGCCGATTACAACCGTTTCATTATCAATAAACCCGTCAATTATTTCGGTTGCAAGCGAAATAATTTTTTCAACCGATTGTATTCTTTCCCATTCGGCGCATCCCTGTAAAAAAGCATTACTGTTTTTTGTACAAGATTTAATTACACAACTCTTTTCCACGTCAATTACAACGCCGCAAACGCTGGTTGTACCAATATCTATTCCAATTGCTTTCATATAATTTTCCTCCGGATAGAACGTATATCATTTACTGTCAGCAGCCAATCGTTGTTGATTGCAAATCCAGTCTTGTTATAATATCTTGTTGAATTTCCGGAGACAAATCAAGGAAGTTTACAAACGTTCCGTGAATTCTCATAATATATACACCGCAAGGTGCGTACTTTTTGGGGTTTGCAAGAACCTTTCGCAATGTTTCGGGGGTGGTTACATTTACATAAAGGTAAAATGGTGAAACACCCTCCATAAGCGCATTGAAAAACAAAGGTTGCACAATATGCTGATAAAATTCCAGTCCTTTTTCTCCATAATCCACACCCTTGAAATACTTGGGGTCAATACCCAAATGTGACGCATATCCACCGTTAAATTCTTCAAATGGCAATTTCATATTTGAAAGCATTCTAAAGCCCAGTCCGTTTGATGCCTCGCCATAAAGTGGGTCAACACCGTAGCCAAGCATATCGCGGCTCTTCCTTCCGTCAGGCGTTGCACCAACCCAATAGCCATATGTAAGGTGAGTCGAAGGACTTGAAAAGTCGGCTCTGAACGGATGATTCAGGTAATTCTTCTTTGTATGGAGCAGTTTTGAAACTTTTATTGCAATCTCTCTTGCCTCGTTATCCACAACCTCAATATTGTTCCCGAATTTGGGACAAGATAAAAGAAATTTTCTTAAATCTTCATAGCCTTCAAAATTATTCTTTAATGCCTCAATTAAAGTCTTTTTATCATTAGAATATTTTTTTGCATACTCATCAATCGCTATAAACGAATCTGCAAGCACTGTGAGTCCGTGAACAAGACAACCGCTGCCGTTATATTTTGTTCCTTGAATCTTAGTGTCACGCATATCCGCACCGTATTCAAGACCTCCCATAAAGCAGCTGAGGAATGGCACTTTCAGTTCAGAAAGCGCACAAGATGCACCGTTTGCCGCTTCGACCATTTTATCAACTACTTTGTCAAGTGTTTTATAGAATCCCTCCCTGATATTTTCTAAGCTATAGTCCTCCGTTTCCATCAGCGTATCACCTGTAATTGTGGAAACCCCACCGCATAATACCATTTCCAAAACCTTGGGGAGGTTGAGCCAACTGTTTGTAGTGTTGCCGTTATCTTTACCCATAATAAGTGGTTCCTGACATCCTGCAACCGCGTAATTCGGAATGTCCGCAGCATCTACACCGTTCTTTTTAAGCACTTCAAACAATGCATCGTCGTTAAAGAGTGATGGTGTCAAAACGCCTGGTGAGAAGAAGAATCGTCCCATTTCTTCATAGAATTTTTTGGGGGTGTTTTTATGTAATTTAACGGATAAAATTGGCTGAGGAAGGTTCATATCGTAGTATGCATCCATAATCGCATAAGACATGGTATTTGTAAGATCGTTACCATCCATGTCTCGGCCGCCGATTAAAACATTTTGTGAAATCGCCCAACTTCTGTCACCGACATTAAAAAAAACAAGGAGATGTTTAAAAAGCTCGCTTGCATCTTCTCTTGCAAGCTCACCCCTGTACGGTTCGAAAATTCTGTCTGCATTTCCAACCGAAAACGCATAAGGATTCGGAGCCTGTTCAAGACACATAACAGTCCACAAAAGGATGTAAAGCTGAAGCGCCTCATAAAGATTTTTTGCACCTTTTGAAGATATGTTTACAAGTGATTTTTCCATCAATTCAAGCTGAGCCCGTCTTTTTGCCGTGCAATTCTTTTTTTTCTTGTTTATGATTGCAATGTATCTGTCTGCAAGAATTTTGACACTGCCCAAAGCAATTGCAGCCGCTTCATAGAACTCACCTTTCTTTGCTTTTGCTTCGCTTATCATTGCATCAACACCGTATTTGAGTGCAAATCTGAAATCGGGGATAATATGGCCTGTTACCTGTTCAACAAAGAAAATAACCTCTTTTGTATAATTTTCTGCCTCAGCATACGTTTTATTCAGCATTTCTACCATTTTGCTTTTTGATGTAAATAAACGAACCTTATCGATACGCTCAGCCGTAAATTCGTCATTTGGTTCAATATCGTTGTATATTGCTATCGGATCACAGTAACCCGAAAAACCATCAAGCGTAAATGAAGGGTTAATCAGAGCATAGCTCTTTGCAAAAGCATCACGTTGTGTGCCGACAAATACGGCCTTATCACTGATAAACAGCGGTATTTCCTTCAGAACCTCGCACAGAAGGTGAGCTTTTTTTACCTCCGGCGCACAGTCGGCGTATTGCTTGTCTGCCAGCATTTCAGTTTCTTTTGCAATAAACCATCCATCCAGTCTCTTAATTTCTCTTTCTTCTTTATAAAGAGCATTTGCCATTTGGGTAAGCTCTCCCGATTTATAAACTCCGTACATTGTTATACCTCCTACGTTGTTATTAACTTTAAATCATGATTTATAAAAACTTCTTTAAATTTGTTTACGGTTTCGGCTTTTACAAAACCGTTTTTAACCTTATATTCCTCTATCCATTTTTTTTTGCCGTATTCGTGATAGGTTAAAAATTCAAAAACAGTATTGCTTGTATCAAACTTTGAAAAATATTTTGCAAAACCATCAGGATTGTCTGCGTTGACCCCATTTATCAGCGGAATCCTTATATGCTGTTGTCTGTTACATTGGCAATTCTTTTCAAAATTCATTTTTGTCATCTCGTTGCCCATGCCTGTATATTTTTTCAGAATATCACTGTTATAATGTTTAAAATCCATAATCAGATAATCTATGTATGGGAGTAAGGTTGACAGTCTCGGTGATGTGCCGTTTGTTTCGATACAAGTATGGATACCATTGCCTTTCAATAATTTCAGGCATTCCAGAAGCTCTGTATGCTGTAAGGTTGCTTCACCTCCGGTAAATGTAACTCCGCCGTTTGAAAAAAACATCATTTTGCTTCGCTTGCATTCATCAAATAACTCCTGCACCAAGTATTCCTTGCCGCCTTTTCGGGACATTCCCTCAGGATTTGCACACCATATACACCGCATATTACAGCCTTGAAGATGATACACCAGCCGATTTCCCGGCCCATCCTGGTCAAAATTAAAACCTTTATTAAATATTTTCATGGCAAGACCTCTAATTAGTTAATTCTTTTAACTAATCGGATTGTACCATATTCTAATGATGATGTCAATACTTGTTTTGCTTAGTTTTCGTTATTTGCTGGTATTTTATATTAATATCTTCTATTTTATATTTACATTCGATATTGATATCTGTAAAATGAAAATAAATAATATTAAAAAAATTGACAGGAGTAGGCAAAAGTGAAAAAGAGTATTCGCATTTGTTTTTTTGACAATAATTATCCGTTGGCTTTTGTAATAACACTTACAGCTGACAAAATCGTTTGTGGCCATTAGAGTTATGATGTATCTTAGAAAGGTGATATAGTATGTACGGTTTAATCAACAGAATTAAGAGGTTGCTTGATGAAATAGAATCGCTTTTATATCAAGAAGCGGGATTAATAAAAATGCTGAAAATCAGAAAAGGTAAAATTGAATTTCCGTGTAACATAACGGAAATTACAGATGGCTATTCCGATTTTAATAACGGCAGTATATGGTCTGAAAAAGAGTTCAGTAATTATGCTTTATTCCGTTTTGATATAGACATTCAAGATGTAAGCGGTGATGAAGATGTTTTTTTACACATCTCTACCAATCAAGGCGGAGGGCACAATATGGTCAGACCGCAAATGTTGTTGATTGCAGCCGATGGGGTCATTCAGGGCCTTGACACGAATCATGAATATGTAAGATTAGATGATTCCGCGAAAGGAATCCGGCGCTATTATGTGTATGCATTTAGCGGTATAAAGCAAAAAACGCCTTATGGCAAGGATGTTGACTTAGATGTCGCCGATGGCGTTCGCTTATATGTGGACGTGCAAAAAAGAAATCGCTTGTTAAACGATTTTTATTTTAATGTAAAGACTGCATATACATATTTACATCATTTTGATGAAGGTTCATTTGAATATCAAAAAATCTTACATATTGTTAGTCGTTCATTAACTTATTTGGATTTAAGAAATCCATACACCCAAGAATTTAATGAGTCTGTAACGGCAGCTAACAAATACATTCAGAGAGAATTATACGATAAAAATTATTCGGGTACCGGCAACGCAACACTAGTCGGACATACGCATATTGACCTTGCGTGGTTGTGGCAATATGAGCATACAAAGGATAAGGCTGTACGTTCGTTTGCTACAGAGGTAAAGCTTTTGGATGAATATCCCGAGCATCGGTTTATGTCCGGCCAGGCACAACTGTATGAGTATGTCAAAAACCAAACTCCGGCGTTATTTGCAAAAATTAAAGCTTTAATTGAACAAGGACGTTGGGAGGCAGAGGGAGCGATGTGGGTTGAACCGGACATGAATTTGTGTTTCGGTGAATCGATTATCAGACAGATATTATACGGTAAAAAGTTTTTTATCAAAGAATTCGGAGTTGACTGCAAAGTGTTATGGTTGCCAGATGTATTTGGTTACAGTGCCTCCCTTCCGCAAATATTAAAGAAATCCGGTATAAAGTATTTTATGACTGCCAAGCTTGGTACGAATGAAAAAAATCGGTTTCCGTTTGATACGTTTTATTGGAAGGGAATAGACGGCAGCAGAGTTTTATCACATTTAACATCATATTTGCCCGGTGTTTATAATCCGGATATTCATTCCGGTGAAATTTTGACAGGGTGGAGGAACTATGCACAAAAAGATATAAATGATGATATTTTAATTCCTTTTGGATATGCGGACGGCGGCGGTGGGCCGACGTATGAGCAAATAGAAGAAATTAAACGGTTAAAAAACGGTTTGCCCGGTGTCCCAAGGGTCAAAATAGGCAAAGTTTTAGAGTATTTCGAAACATTAGAGGAAAAGCTGGAAGGTCAGACGAATGTTCCGATATGGAACGGTGAAATATATTACGAAAAGCACAGAGGTACCTATACATCTATGGCAAAAAACAAGTTGAAAAACCGTAAATGCGAGATTTTATTCCAAAATGCAGAATGGCTATGGTCATTGGCCAACGTATTTCATAGAATTGAATTTCCGAAAGACGAATTTGAATCGGGAATGAAAAGGATGCTTCTCAATCAATTTCATGACGTTTTGCCGGGAACCTCCATAAAAGAAGTTTATGACGACAGTGATGCGTTATACCATGAAGCATTTGATATAGGTGAAAAGATTTGTCGTCATGCGATAGATACAATTGTGTCCGATATACAAGAAGAAGGGGTTGTTGTATTTAATCCGTATTCAGAAAAAACAGACGGATATGTTAGTATCGGTGGTGAACTGTATTTTGTTAAAGATGTTCCCGCAAAGGGCTTTTCGGTATATAAGGACTTGGTCAGCCTTCCGCAAAATCCGGTTATCATTAAGCACAATCAAATGGAAAATCAATATTATGTTTTAACGCTTTCTTCTGAAGGGTTTATTGAAAGCTTATATGATAAATCTGCTCAAAGGCAATGTTTTATCAGCGGTTGTCAAGCTAACCGTTTACGAATTTTTGAAGATAAACCGGGGCTGCTTAACGGGTGGAAGGAAGATAATTGGAATTTGGATTCTTACTATCGCATACGTGAGTTTTCAATGCCTAGACCTAATAAAATCGAGATTATAGAAAATGGTGCCGAACGTGGCATCATACGGATCGAACGTAAATACCAAAATTCATTGATTAAACAGGATGTTATTATGTATGCACGTTCGCCCAGAATAGATTTTCGTACTGAAATTGATTGGCATGAAAACGGTCAGGTTTTAAAATCTGAGTTTCCTGTTGATGTAAACGCCACCAGAGCAAGTTATGAAATTCAATTTGGATACATTGAGCGCCCTACAACATCGAACACTTCATGGGAAGAAGCAAAGTTTGAGGTGTGCGGACATAGATGGGCGGATATTTCTGACGGCGGTTACGGCATGGCATTGATGAATGATTGCAAGTATGGGTATTCTGCCGAGGAGTCGCGTATAAGCCTTACCCTGTTACGCTGTGGAGACAGTCCGAACCCATATGCCGATAAAGAAAAGCACAGCTTTACCTATTCAATATTACCTCACAAAGGTAGTTTACAACAGGCCGGTGTCATAAAACATGCTTTCCTTTTAAACAATCCTTTGTTTGCCGTTGAAAAGGACTTTCATAAAGGTGGATTGATTCCTGACAGCTTTTCGTTATTTACATGCCATGGAGCTGTTTTGGATACGATTAAGCCTGCCGAAGACGGTGATGGATATATATTGCGTGTATATGAAAGCAACAACACACATTCTGATGTTACCATCCTCTGCGGAAGTCTGGTTACAAGAGCATTTTTTGTTGATTTAATGGAGAATGAACTTGGAAGTGAGCCATCTTTTATGCAGCAAACAATTACATTCCCCATTAAGCCGTTTGAAATCGTTACGATAAAATTATGGCTGGATATTTAATTGCCTGACAATGAAAAAGGTGTGTTTTGAGTTACATCATATACTTTGCGTAAAACTCTGAAAAGTTATATAAATATGACGCATTTTTGGTCAAAAAGTGGTATAATGTTCGTATAACACGAAGAGTGATTCTTTTTGCTTCTTCGCCGGTGTCGGACATTTCAAATTAAGGAAAACGAAAAATATGTCTCCAGGCATTTGATTTTTTTGACGGTCGTTGATCAACAATTCAGATGTATGACGCTTATATGACGCATCATTTATTTATTCCGCATGTATGATTTAACCCAAAACATATCAACATGCAAAACCGCATTTTATGAGGCGGCGGAGGAGTTCCAAAGGCTTTAATATCGGATAAAACGAAAATTTCATATAAAATCCTAGTTTCTTATATTTACTTAACAAAGGAATAAATGTATAATATGAAGTGGTAAAGCAATACAAATAGGTTTTTAGCTTGTAGCAGCAGGTGCTGCAAGCAGGGAGGAGTTTTCGGTGAAGGTACAGGTTAATCAAACTATGAAAAACAGAGCGAGTCATAAACTTCAAAAGAAAAATTCACTGGTGCTTTTGGGATTATGTTGTCCTGCCATCATCCATTTGCTGCTTTTTTCATACATACCCATGGTAGGCATTATCATAGCGTTTAAAAAATATAACAATCGTTTGGGTATATTTGGCAGTGAGTGGGTTGGTTTGGATAATTTTCAGTTTTTATTTCGTTCACAGGATTTTATTAGGATTGTAAGAAACACGGTTTTGTATAATCTTATGTTTATTGCTGTCGGAACGATATTCGCAGTTATGATAGCCCTGCTTTTGGATTCGTTGAAAAGTAGAAATATGGTCAGGCTGTTTCAGACCTCATATTTTCTTCCGTATTTTATCTCGTGGGTGGTTGCGGCATTTATTTTTGATATTCTCTTAGATGTGGATAAAGGCATGGCCAACCAGCTGATTAGCGCATTGGGAGGCAAACGGATTTTTTGGTATCAGGACACACGGCCATGGCCGCTGATTTTGCTGATTGCAAATGTCTGGAAGGGATTTGGATATTCAACGGTCATCTATTACGGAGCCATTATGGGCATTGATCAAGAATTGTTTGAGGCGGCCAAAATAGACGGATGCCGCGGTTCACAAATTGTGCGCTATATAACACTGCCGCTTTTAACGCCAACAATTATTATTCTTACGATTTTAAATGTCGGTGGTATTATGCGCGGAGATTTCGGATTGTTCTATTATGTTACCAAGGATTCGGGTATGCTTTACAGCGTAACAGATATTATTGATACCTATGTATTTCGTGCACTGAGAAAAACAGGGGAGATCAGCACATCTGCTGCGGTTGGCCTGTTTCAATCGGTTATCGGATTTGTACTGGTGATGGTAAGCAATAAAATCGCTAATGTATATGATAAAAATACGGCATTGATTTAAGACCAAAGGAGATGAATGTGCAGTGAAACAAAGAAAGCTTAAGAATTGGTTAAGTCAATGGTGGAAGTATGGTATTTTGCTTATTATGCTGCTGGCTACGTTGCTACCGTTTTTGACTGTGGTTTCCGTTTCTTTTTCCGAACAGGAAATGATTGAGGAGTTTGGGTATCACCTTATTCCCATGAAAATATCTTTTGAGGGTTACCGCTATGTCTTTTCTTCGATGAAACAGATTATAAACTCGTATTTGGTTACGATTTTTATAACAGTAGTGGGTACGGTTTTATCGCTGATGATTGTATCTGCGATTGCATATTCACTTTCCAGAAGGGATTTTATGTATCGTCGACTCGTTTCAACAATCGTGTTCATTCCAATGATCTTCAGTGGCGGTGTGGTTCCGTCTTATATTTTGATTACGCGGTATCTGAACATGGCAGATACAATCTGGGTTTTGTTTGTGCCCGGGCTCGTTGGCGTGTGGAATATCTTCCTTTTGCGTACTTTCTTTTCTACCTTGCCGATGGCCTTGATAGAAAACGCTAAAATTGAAGGTGCAAATGAACTTCAAATTTATTTTAAAATTGTACTACCGTTGTCGAAAACAGGGCTGGCGACTGTTGCTCTTTTTACGAGCCTAAGTTATTGGAACGAATGGTTTAACTCACTTTTGTATATTAACAATGACAGGTTTGTCACCTTGCAGTTACTTTTGTACCGTATTATGGAAAACATGCAGTTTTTAAAAAACAATGTCTCATCAACTTCAATCAAAACCGCAATGAGAATGCCGGTAGAGCCGGCAAAAACGGCTATGGTTATCGTTGCAGCCGGGCCGATGCTGGTTGTGTTTCCGTTTTTTCAGAAATATTTTGTTAAGGGTATTACGATTGGTGCAGTCAAAGGTTGAATTATATTAAGGAGGAGTTATGATGAAAAAAAGATTTTTTGGGTTTGCATTAGCCATTGTTACAATGTTTGTGAGTGCTTGCAGTGGAACGGGAGGTGTCAGCAAGAGTAATGATGCAGCGGATATGAGTGAGGAAATCACTTTGCAGTGGTATTTCCCATGTGCGAATCATCCGGATACGGAAATGGTTTTTGAGCAGGCAAATCAAATTCTCAAGGAGAAACTTAATCTGACCGTTGATTTCAGCCCTGTGGAATTTGGAAGTTATGAGCAAAAGATGCAGATTATTAATGCCGGACGCGGTGATTATGATGTTTGTTTTACATCTAATTGGTTGAATAATTATTACACAAATGTTGAACGAGAGAGCTTTGTTGATATTACCGATATGCTGCCGCAATATGCTCCCGGCCTGTATGAGGAAATTTCAGAAAAATATTGGGACGGTGTGAAAATCAATGATCGCATCTATGCGGTTATTAATCAGCAGATTATGGCAAGACAGACGGGATTTGCCGTTCCGAAACCACTTGTAGAAGAGTTTAACATTAACATGGATGAGATCAATACTATTGCGGATTTTGAGCCATATCTGCGTAAGATTGTCGCAAAATATCCTCAGTGCAATCAGTTGACCAATTCGTGGGAGTGGGCTTCTCTTGGACTGTTTGGCTTTGAATCCGTTTTTGGTGATGAAACACCTCCGGTTATCAGATTAAATGCTGAACTGAATAAGTATGAGGTTATCAATCAGTATGAAACACAGGAATACAAAGATTACATTCAGCTTAGAAGCCGTTGGCATGCAGAGGGGTTGACGAAAGAGTCACTCTTGACAGATTCGGAAAAATCGGGGGCAGTCATGCGCGGCGGCAAATTATATCAGCCCTTTAGGATTCTCTCCACTTATAAGCCGGGTGTGGAAACAGAGGACGCGATTGCAAACGGTGTGGAATTTGTGTACAAAAAGATTGGCGCGCCGATTTTGACATCTTCTGGCGTCACCAGTACGTTAAATGCGGTTTCTGCGACAAGCAGGTATCCAGAGAGAGCTTTACAGATGTTAAACTTGATGAATACAGACAAAGAATTATTTAATACTGTTTATCTTGGCCTAGAGGGAATTCATTATACAAAAATTGGTGAAAATAAGGTTAAGCAGAGTGAAACCAACCGATTTAGTCCGGCGGCTTGGGTTCTTGGCAATCAGTTTAATGCATATATTTTGGACGGTCAGGCGGATGATGTTTGGGAGGAAACCAAAAAGCTCAATGACGAGGCGCAGCTTTCTCCCCTTTACGGCTTTCTGCCTGACACCAAAAAGATATCTGTTCAGCTGGCGAGCTGTAAGTCCGTTGTTGGCGAGTATAAGACTGCGCTTGGTGAAGGCGTGGGCGATACGGATCAGCTGTACAGTGAGTTTATTGCTAAGCTGGACGCAGCTGGGGTGAATACCCTGATTGATGAATTGCAGACTCAAATTGATGCTTGGGTTGCAAAAAAATAGCTTTTCTAAAGGGAGGCAGTAAGAAATTGTTCCTTGTGAGCGCTAAGGTTCAAAGTAAAAAAGGACAGCGGGAGTACAAAAGGATTTTGATAACTGTAGTAGCTGCATTTGTAGCTGTGGTTCTGCTGATGCTGTGTTATTCTTTCGTCATTTTAAAAAACGGAACAGTTGACACATTTTATTATTTTACAAAAGGAAATGCAATTTCCGCCATGAATGAAACAGGAAAGTTTTTAGATAACGTAAGATCCACACTGTTTTCGCTTGCCAAGGACAACAAAATCCATATGCTGTGGTTTGAAAAACAACCTGACAGCGAAGAACTGCCCGGTATTCAGGATACTCTGCTTGCATCAAGAATGAACGTGGATAATATTGACTCGTATTATATTTATAACGAATCAACGCGGATGATTTATGTCAGTCATAAAATGGAATATTTGTCAATTGACTCGCTGAGTGAGGACGACAAGCATATTGCTGAAATGATTGACCGCATGGGCAGTAAGGAAGCCTATCGTGAATTTTTTGTACTGCCTGCAAGGGCATATCAGAAGAGTTTGTGCGTTTTGTATTATCCTTATTCGAATTCCAATAACTGTATTATTATGCAGATCGACAGTAAAAAGCTGATTGATAATTTTGATGCATTAGAATTTTATGAGAATTGTCATTACATGCTGCTGAACAAAGACGGAAGTTTATTTTACAGCAACTTTACACAGGACAGGAGCATAAACGATTACTTGATGATAGCAAAGAAAAATGAAACGGGCAAAGAGTATCGGCTTGTAAAAATAGGTGGGAAAGAATATTTTTATGCAGAATTTAAAATAGATGCATTTGAAAAAAGTCTGATCGTTTCGATCCCGCTTAGCTCTGTTTATGAGAATGCGATTTTTGACAGAATGCATGTATTTTTACTAACTTTGAGCTGGGTTCTGTTTTTTATTCTCATTGTCATGGCCATTTTATGGAAGACATTTTCACGATATGAACGGTTTTGGAAAAAAGCATATATTACGAGAACGTTGGAGTTGAATCCGAGCGGCGAAAAGCAAAAAATTTTACAAAGCATTTTGGAAAAATCCGATCATATGGAGTGGGAGATGATTCCTGAAAGAGAACTTGCTACCTTTCTGCACGGAAACATTATGTTGATTTTGTTTCGATTAAAGTGCACCAACTGCGCAGAAGGGTGCGATGTCGAAATGGCAAAACTCAAGGTATCGGAGGCACTGGAAAAGGCATTTTCCGATCTGCACACAGAAAGTATATTTTTGGAGGACGCAATGTTTTGCATACTGTTGGAGGACAAGGGCAATTTGTCTGTCCGACAGGTCAAAAAGGGGCTTGCCACAGCGCGCAGTCAGGTTTCCGAGCACTTTACGGCTGCAATCGGGACCGGTACATCGTGGAAGGATTTAAAACAGGAATTGGAAAAACTGACGGAATTAATGAGCTACCGCTATATTTATGGCGAGGATGCCGATCTGACAGCAGACATGATACAATCTCCGAAGGATAATGTGTTTTCGGCACTTTTACAGCATTTGCCTCAACTCAAACGGCATCTTTTAGAGAACTGCACAGGAGAAGCGCAGAAGCTGCAGGCAGAACTTTGGGAACGTTTACGGGGTATTACGCCCAACGAGATTAAGACCTTTGTTGTTCTTTTGCTGCAAGTATATAATGATGTTTTTGAGTTTTTGGCTAAAAAAACGGATTATATTTTTGATTTTAATTATGGCGAAGAACTGAAAAAAAATTTAAACGCCGAAATTCTGCTTCAAATACAGGAGAATTTTAATCACTACTTAACGATGTTGGATATTTCTGTCTCGGTGGAAAGAACGAACCGATACGAACAGCTTTGCCGAAGAGTTAAGGAAGTGGTGGCAGATCGTTATTACGATTGTGCATTGGGGACGGAAAAGATAGCGGAGTTTTTAGGAACTTCTCCCGGCTATCTCGGGAAACTGTTTAAAAAATATGAAGGAATTTCTATTTTAAATTATATTTTAAATTTCAGAATGATGAAGGCAAAGAAAATTTTGGAGAGCGAGGAAACGTACAACATTGCCGAAGTTGCAAAAATGGTTGGCTATAATGACCCAAGCTATTTCGGAGCTTTGTTTAAAAAGGAATTTCGTATGACCCCAGGCGCATACAGACAATCAAAAAAAAGAAAATAGAAAAAGTATGGAAAATAAAAATCGTTATTCCCGAAGGAGGAGTTATGCATATGAAGAAAGCTGTTTCCTTATTTTTAATTTTGGTACTTTTAACAGGTGCAGTACCGTGTCAGTCGGTATTAGGTGCAGAGAAAAATACAATGGTGCAAATATGGGTAGCGCCGAACGGCAATGATGCCACAGAAATAAGCAGCGAAAGTGCACCGTTTCGAACGATTCAAAGGGCACAGCAGGCAGTACGCGGGCTGACAAAGGCAGGGCTTACACAAAATGTGGAGGTTATTTTGCGCGGTGGGGTCTATGAACTTGCAGAGCCGATTCGCTTTACATCGGAGGACGGCGGGAGCGATGCGTTTCGGGTGACATATATGGGATACCCCGGCGAATGCCCGATGATTTCCGGTGGGCGAAAAATCACCAACTTTGAGCCGACAGAGAATGGTATGTGGAAAACGGTGGTAAACGAACTTGAAACCATACGGGAGTTGACGGTCAATAATACGCGGGTGTACCGTGCAGCTATAGAGGATGAGGTTTATCCGCTGGAATTTTATGATGATCCGACAACCGCGTACCCGCAAGACGGTTATTATTTTGACAAGCGTGTCCTTCCCTTGGTGGAACAAAAGGGTGATGTAGAGCTTCGGTGGGGTATCAGTTGGCGGTGTCATACGCAAATTCTATCCGATATCATTCAAGATCCAACGGATGATTCTCGCGTCATTGCTTTGGGAACACAGCCTCAGTTTATGCAAAACATTCACAAAAACGATGAGGCAGCCTTTTTTTTGTGCCGTCCGGGTGCACCCTGCCGCATTGAAAATGCTTTGGAGTTTTTGAACCGACCCGGCGAATATTACTTTAACAAAAAAACAAAAGAGCTTTATTATATGCCTCGGGAAGGCGAGGATATGAGGACAGCGGAGGTATACGCATCCGTTTTGGATCGTGTGTTGTATATTCAAGGTGCGGACGGTGCATTGGTGAACAACCTTCGTTTTGAAAATATTCGTTTCGGTCATACAACGTTTTTGGCACCGGAAAAATTCGGCGGCTATTCCAACCAACAGGCAAATGAATGTATGGTGACGGACAGTATTGAAAACAGTGAAGACCCCGCAGCGGTGGAGGTCAATCACGCGCAGAACATACGGTTTGAAAAATGTACGTTTTTTGCAACGGGCGCAACGGGGGTGCGTATGCGTCATACCGTGCGGGATTCTCAGATTAACGGCTGTGTATTTTACGACACCGGCGGCAGCGGAATCGTAGTCGGTTCTAATTATCATAAGAGCAACCCGGCAGATGATGAACCGAGCAAACCCGATAGGGTGGATATGTGGTATCATTCTAAATGGGAAGTATCAGATCTCGGAATTTACGGAGAAGCACCGATTTACACGAACGTTGGGAATAATGGTGTACATCCCATGAATGATGTCAATCGCGGTATCAAATCTTGGTTTAAGTTAAAATTTGACCAGCCTGTCAGCATTGATGAAATTTACTACGGGTATTACACCGGTACGGAAGCAGACGAAGAAATTAAGCATAATTTTGAAATTATTGCCGCAACCAAGGAGGATTTCAGCGATGGTGTCCGGCTGTATGAGCAAGGAGATAACCCGGCGTATGGCTGGGGCGTGACCATTAAACCGAAAGACACCACAACCAAGTTTCAATATTTGCTCATTCGTGCCACTAAAGTGCAGGAATTCGGCATGCGATTTTTAAACATCTGGACAAAGGATTACGATTGGCAGATGAATGATGTTCCGAGACGCATTGAAATTACCAACAACTATTTAACGCGTTTGGGGAACTACCTTTACGGGGCACCGGGCATTACGGCTTATTACTATCACGGATTGACCATTGCGCACAATGAGATCTACAAGACTTCCTACAGTGCTATTTCCTCTGGATGGGGATGGTCTTTGTCGGAGAATCAACCGTTAACGGATTTAAAAATTAATTATAACCGCATATCCGATTTTCTGACAGAAACAATAGACGGCGGTGGCATCTATACACTGTCTAAGCACAGAGGTGCGGAGATTCGCGGCAACTACATAAAAAATGCAAACGGCAATTATGCTGCAATTTATAATGATAATGGCTCTTCGGGTTTCGTGATTGATAAAAACGTTTGCGAAAATGCATCAAACAGTTTATTCTTTCATTCGGGAGATATCCAGGGCAATATAGCAACCAATTTGTATGCGACCAGCGATTTTTATCGCAATGTCGGAGATAATTCGGTTGCGCCGATTCAAACCTTTATTTCAGGCAATCCCACACCGACAATACGAGAGATTATGGATCAATCAGGTTTGACGCAGGCGTACCGAGGGATTAAAAATACGGTGCCGGATAACGAAACATATTACGGTAAGACATATGCCAATAAATATAATTCATTCCTGGATTTAAAAACCGATACGGAAACGATCACCAACGATTACTTGATAGCACTTCAAAAAAATGCGGAAACAGCACTGTCACGTGCTGTATGCGGCGATTTACCCGGGCAGTATTCCGGGCAGATGAAGTTAATGCTGCAGGAACGCTTGGCCGAAAGCAAAGAAAAAGATAAAATGACCGGCAAAGAGATGCTGGAACAGATTATAAGACTTAAAAATGCGCTTGATGATTTTACCGGTTCGCTGGTGCAATGTGAGTCGCCGAAAGCGCAATCGCTGGTTGCAGCGGCAGAACGGCTTGCAGAAGAAAATCCCCATGCTGACACAAATGCCTTTCAAACCGTTATTGTCGCGGGAAAACAGATGGCAGATAACGACTATACAATGATGAAAAAGCTTGAAGCGCATATGCATATGTTTGACCGCGCACTGCGTAAGACGGATATATTGGGCTTGCGTGTTCAAGGCAGTGATGCGCTTCCCGTCATTGAGCGCGAGACAAAAACAGTGACCATTGGCGTTGATGCGGGACGGGATTTGAGTGCAGTCAAGATTTCGGCAGCGGTGCCCTCAAATGCAGTGGTGTTCCCTGATTTGTCAAAGCCTGTGGATTTAACGTATCCGCTTCAGCTGGTCATCAAAAACGGAGATCATTTGGCGGTGTGGTACGTAAAGGCAGAGGTTGTTAACGACGGGGATAAGAGCCGGAATGCGTTGTGGAGAAACAGGCTTGACGGAAAAGTGACGGAATATGCAGATGGGGCGCTGTTGCTTGAAAAATCTGCCTCTCCCTATATGTTTACAGGTGAAAAATCAAACACGGTAGAGGTAGCCTTTACCCCACAGGAATCAGATGATTTTTATGGCAGCAGAATCGTATTTTTGTGTGAGGACAGTGAGCCGAGATATGCAGGGACATCGTATTCCGATTCTTGTTTTGAATTGGCTGTCAAAAAAAACACGCTTGAACTTTATCGAATCGAAAACGGCGTTCGCAGTGTTATTTACGGCTCGGATTATGACTCGGAAAAAAATATGACCGATACAATCGGCATTGCCGGCGCTTCTAACTATCGCATACGGATCGAAACCCATGTGGTCGGCGAACGGGTGGTTGTTCAGGTTTTTTTGAACGGTGAATTAAAAATCAATGCGCTGTGTGATGTGAATCGGGCATTGACAAGCGGTTATTTTGGCCTGTTTTCCGAATATTCCGATATATTGTTGGAGGTATAGAGATGAAACAATACATTTTTAAATGGGTTGCGTGTGTCGTTGCGGCACTGATATTTCCGATATTGACTACAGTGGGGGGGACAGCCAATACTGTGTTGGCTGTCGGCGAAAGGGATGCGGCGTTTGACCCCACTGCTGCGGGACTGCACAATATTGCCATGAATAAAAAGACGAGCGGCGGACGTAACGCATTTGGCTATGCATCTGCCGCGCTGGTCGACGGAAATACGTCTACTTCTGCGGCAACGGGAACCGATTCACACATTTTGATTGATTTGGGCAGTCGATATTCAATTGAATATTTGGAGTTTTATACTGCAAATCGGAACAATGTGAAGGGCTTTAAAATTATAGCTTCCAATACACCTGATTTTACCAATGCGGATGATATTCTAAAATTGTGCGAAATGAAGGAGGCGGTTACGCCCAATGCCAAATACGGATTTCGGGTTGAAACCGAAGCAAAATATCGTTACATTCGGTTTGAGGGCACCGAGGGTGTCTATACCCCAATCAACGAGATTATGGTTTATTCATCAGCCGAAATCAATGTAGATCAGTGGATCTTAACGGATACCGCTAACCGTACAATCCGTTTGCGCGCCGAAGGAAAAACATTAAAGGATCTTTCTGTGACGGTTCACAATTACAGCGGAGATTATACAAAAACGGTGACTATTCTTGTTTTGCTTTATAATGCAGACGGAAAACTAATGAAGATGTTTACTCCACAAATGTCAACGCTTTTGTCAGAGACTAACCCGATTACCCTTCATTTAGACGGATGGCTCGCCGGGGCGGTTCCGAGCGGGTACACTTTGCAGGCAATTATGTTGGATGATGTGACGCACAGTCACATGCCGTGCGCCGCGTTTACGGTGTAGCGTTCTTCATCGTCGTTTCCACGAGAAACGGACAAGAAGTCAACATACCAACCGGTTTCATAGATAAAAACAGCAATAGCAGGAGCTGACGGCTGTTTTTATCATGATCCGCAGAAAGGTGAGATAAAAATATATGAAAAAAGGAATGAAATATGTAGCAGGCATTCTCTGTGCACTGCAACTTTGCATGTGTGAAAGCACCGGCTTTGCAATGGTGAAAAACATTACCGCGCAAATCCAAAGTCCGAATGTTCAGTTTACTGTATTAACAATCATCCATGAGGATAAGGACAAAGGAATAACAGGCTTTGATAAGCTGACGATAGAAAACCTTCCTTCAGTGCTCCATTCGGTACAGACGCGTGAGGTGATACCGGGCATAAATTCGGTAATTTATACGGTTACTCTTGACAATGATGAACCTAAGGGAACATACCTGACTCGCATGACGTATGTCTGCGAGAATCCGGGGGACACCTATTCAGAGTACGGTGCCATTTATCATTTGTCTGATGTGCAACTTGCAGAAAAGACGGCAGAAGTGCATAGAGCGACAGACCCTATGGAGGGTCTTGAAATTTTGGCTGCAATGGGTGTTCTTGACGAGAGGTTGTTTGCTGAGGCTCAGTCAAGCCAAGATTTTGTTAAGTTGTTCTCGGCTGTTCGTGCAGAAAAATATACTGATGGTTACAGCGGAACGGGGATAAAGGATGTGGAGGACAATGTACGGTTTGCGCTTGCGTTGGATGCGTTTCGTTCACTGGATGCAGACAAACTGAAATTATATATTGCCGTGACAGACTTTAGCCGTGTGTTTATGCCGGAAGAGGTAGATACAGACAAGCTCTTATATGAGGATTTTGCAGCAACATACGTCGCGAACAGAGATAGCGAGGTTACGCTCGTGTCAAAACTGATTTCGGATATCAACATTGCAACGGGGATTATGCTTTTAAAGGGTGGTTCACCTGCAGAAAAGACGGAAACGCTCAATCAATACGGCACCATCCTTGGTTTAAATTTGCAGAAAGCAAAGGATGAAAAGATTGAACTTCTTGATATAGCAAAAAGGATTCAAGGCAGCGATCTGATAGAACTGCGGGAATCCTATGAGAGTGTTTTAAAGCAGCTTGTTAAGGAGAAAAGCGAAAAAAACAAAACGCCGCGCCCTTCCTCGGGCGGCGGCACGGGCGGAGGCACGGGCGGCGGTTTTTCTGTACCGACGAAAACCACCGTCAAGACGGATAAACCGCAGAATATGAGTACAAAGGAAGAAAACAACCGTCAACACACGTTTCGGGATGTGGAAACATCCAATTGGGCATATGATGCGATAACGGCACTGACAGAAAAGAATATTATATCTGCGGAGGCAGAATATTTTCGCGGAGAGGACGGTATCACTCGTGCGGAATTTTTAAAGCTTGCGGTGCTGGTGTTTGGGATTGAGATGAAGGGTGCCGAATTGGAATTTGAGGACTGTATCAAAAGTGATTGGTACTATCCATATGTTTGCGCCGGCTATAACGCAGGCATTGTTACCGGGCAATCTGACACAAGCTTTGGTGCACAGACATTCATCACGCGTGAAGATGCGGCGGTCATTGCCAATCGAATCTTTGGATGGAAAACCGCAAAAAATGCGGAATGTAACTTTGCAGATCAGCATACGATTTCGGATTACGCAAGCGGTGCGGTTGCCAATCTATCGGAAAGAAAGCTGCTCATAGGATTTGCGGACGGCAATTTCCGTCCGCAGGCGCGCATTTCAAGGTATGAGGCTGCTGTGTTGTTCTACCGCCTGATGCAATATTCTGCATAAACAAAAGGAGGATTCGTTTCGTGAAAACAAAAATTTTGAGCTTATTGTTATGCGTGATTTTGGTATTGGCTGTATGCCCTGCAGTATTTGCGTTAAAAGCATCCTCTGAGAATATTGCTCTTGGAAAGCCGACCAAAGAATCATCAGTTTATATGGGTTATGATTTTTATAAGGCCTCTAATGTGGTTGACGGCAATGTAATATCCGAATGGATGTCAAACATCGGTGCAACACCGGAATGGTTTATTATTGATTTGCAGCAAGAATACCGCATTGCAAAAATCCGAGTGGCGGGGCGTTGGAATATGCTAAACACGGAGGGTATGAGAAATTTTGAACTCCAGCTGTCAAATGATCCGAACTTTTATGAATATGAAACGGTACATGTGCAGGGACAGGAGGAATTTGCTTACCATACGTGGCTTGAGGTTAATGTTACTTCAAAACAAACATATCGCTATTTTCGTTATATGGCCACCATGGTAGACTGCCGTGGTATTGGCGAGGTGGAAATTTACAGTTCCAATGCGAGGGAACCTGACCCATATGCAAAATATGAGCAGGAGGATTATCTAAAGGGGTTAAAGGTTCTCGAACAGATTGGTATAGTCAATTTGGACAACTTTGTCGGAGAGTCGGTCATAACCAGGGCGGAAGCAGTGCGATTACTCATGCAGTTCCGTGTGGGAGAAACAACTGCAGACACATCGAGCTTTGTGGACGTTGGATTAGACAACCCATACCTCGGTGAAATTGAAACCGCATATCAGCTCGGTTGGCTGTCTATGCCGGAGGACGGACGGTTTCGACCAAACGAGTATATTTCCAAAAACGCTTTTCTAAAGTTGCTGCTTCACAGCATAGATTACGGTGCTCTGATTGAAAAACACGGCGAGTATCCGGGGAGCGTTAATTGGCTGGCAAAGGAATTACGGTTGATGAAAAATCTTTCCATCGAAGAAGATCGTGTTGTTTTATGCGGCGAAATGGTGATTATGATGTATAATGCGCTATGTGCGCCATATCTGCAACCGACTGTTGAATCCGATTGGGTCATCTACAAGGAAAGTGAAACAGTTTTAGAACAACGTTACGGATTAGCTGAATATAGCGGAGTGGTAACAGCCAACCAATATTCAGACTTGTCAACAGGTCGGCCGACGGGCATCGGTTCTGTTACAATAGACGGCGAGACCTATTATGACAGAAACAATACCGTGCAAGATTATCTTGGTAAAACAGTGGATTTTTTTGTCGATACAATCAGCGGTGATATTGTGACGGCAGAACCTTCAAAGTCCAATAAAGTGACAGAGTTTTCGGGCAAGAATATCTCTTCGGATCAAAAAGCACTGAACGGTGGCAAAATTACGGCAGAACCTGAAGATGGCGGCAAAATTACTGTTGTTCTTAAAAAAGGATTTACAGTTCTCCATACAGGAATAGCGGATAATACCTATACGATTGATACTTTTAAGAGTCGTTATGCGCAGATTGCTGCCATTGACAATGACAATGATGGACAAGTTGAGGTTTTGTGTGTAAAGGATTATGCATCCACAACTGTCAGCTCTGCTCATACAGATGTCACCGGTGTTACAACAGTCCAAGGAGACAACGGTAAAACGTATCGTATCACAGCAGCAAAGGATTATCGTTGCAGTGTGATTTCTGAGTCGGGTACTTTCGAACCGACGGTTATTGAAAGCGGTGATGTCATTTCAATCAGCCAAAGTCCGGACGGACGCGGCACGGAGGTGCTGATTTCGCAGAGTGGTGAGGTTAATGGGGTTTTAGAAGAGCTGATTAAGGCGGAAGATAAAATCAGCATCGGCGGAATGATTTACGATTTGAATAAGGGATATTGGGAAGCGAGGAATGGCGGTGCCAACAGCGCCGATACACTTACGGTAGGCCAAAGCTACCGTGTGGTGTGTAACTGGTTTGGAGAAGTTGTTGCGGTGTATATGCAACAAGATGACATCTATGAATATGCATATTTAATCAACAAGGACGCGGGACGCGGAGTGTGTCCAGAGGTATTAATCAAAATCCTTTCCGTTTCGGGTAACATAAAAATTTTGCCGGTGGCCGACAAGGTTATCGTAGATGGAAAACAATACAGCCGTAATGAGCTGAGTAAAAAACTTAAAGAAAACAGCGGTCTTTTGCCTCAGGATGTTGTCAAAATCAGAATAAACGAGAACCGTGTGCGGGAAATTGATACCGCTGTGTGGAATCTTGCAAACGGTGAGGACGAACATACACTCTCCAAACGGGTTTATCAAGGTGATGTGCGTTGGAGTTACTGGCATGAGGTACTCTATATTATGGACAAACATACCATGGAAGCGCGTTACGATTCCAATGTGCCGATTTTTGAAGTTCCGGTATATACTGAGGCAGACGGCACAAAAACTGTTGCTGAAGACAAGGAAGGGCTTTTTAAGGTTACGCGCGACCCCAAGAACATTGTAAGTGGTTCAAATGAGGAAGTTACGGGTATTATTGCCGGTTATGATGTTAACATGACTACAAAGGAGACAAAAGCATTTTTGCGCTATGTTGACGCGGGCGGTGGAGGAACATTGTATGACGATGCAAGTGCGATGGTCGTTGGGCGTATTTCCAATAAGCTTGATGAAAACGGCGATGAGCGGCTATGCCTTGTGGGGTATACTTCGACAGGAAAAACCGAATTTTTCCTGAACGAGGAGATGATTCCGCGCGATTTGGGCGGAAAGCTTCCCGAGGGCGGCGATATTTATCAATATCACGCCAATAAAGATCTTGGTGAAATTGACATGATGCGCAAGGTGTTTGACTTAAGTGAGGATCTTAATAAGTTGGGCAGCACAGGCGATGCGCTGTTTTACACGTTGGGGATTATCGGAACCTCGTTCAGCGGGAACTTCCGTGCTAACCTGTGTGTTGTATTGGAAAAAAACAAAGACCTGCTGTCAGTGGTTAATGGTGTGCCGATAGGGATGACCGCAGAAGAACTGTTTCGTAGGACAGATGTTTTCGATTTAAATAAATTCAGAATCTATAGTTATCATCAAAGAACCGGCGTGAGTGTGGAAACCGCATCGTATTTGGATGGCATGGTTTACGAAGCGAATCCGCATGCAAGGCTTATGGTGATTAATGACAGAAACGGCGGAAATCAAATGATTGTCTGTTACCAATTGAATGAGTAACCTATAGCTGGAGAAACATACTCTTAGCTAAAATAAAAGAGGAGGGTAATCACATGAAAAAAAGATTTGTTGGGATGATTTTAGCGGTTGCAATGCTTGGGGCACCCCTGCCGCAAAAGGCATTGGCGGTGAGTCAGAAAGTGAATGTTGCGCTCGGCAGACATGCATGGATGTCTACCGATTGTGGTGCGGCCTATTCGGCCGACAAAGCTGTGGACGGCAGTGACGCCACATATTGTGCAAATGGAGCACCTCCGACAGATGGCAGTCCGGTCTTTTTTGCCATTGATCTAGGCGCGCCGTATTTGTTGGAAGAAATTAAAGTAATAGGCCGAAATCAAACTTGGGGCAATGGTTTTGTAGAGCAGAGAGATTTTCAGATTGAGTTGTCTAACGATGCAGAATTTGGCGAAGTTACGGTTGTTTCCGGATTTGATGAGAACAGACAAGACTATACGGATTCTAAAACATTTGCGGTGAACGAAACGGAGGAATACCGCTACGTTCGTTTTCTAAAGGATATGTCAATGGATGAAGGCTCATCAAAATACAACATTGGTTTTGTCGAGGTTGAGGTATATACCACTTTAAACCTACGCAATGTGGCAAAAAATAAAATTACAACGGTTTCTTCCTATGCAAACGGTGTAGAGGGTCCGGGCAATGTAACGGACGGTGACTATACGAATTACTTTGCAAATGGTGCACCTCCGACAGATGGCAGGGAAAGCTATTA
>ERZ780075.254-NODE-254-length-27385-cov-8.111965_pt1 | contig 27385 bp, 37 predicted proteins | sample MGYA00511839_ERZ780075 | MGnify/ENA primary metagenome ERZ780075 (study PRJEB29588, sample SAMEA2155953) | human gut metagenome | biome: human gut; feature: human-associated habitat; material: faeces | place: Denmark | collected 2008/2010 ...
TTGTGAAGCCGTCAATCGTCTTAGAATCGGAAATATAGCCGAACGCCTTTTCACCTATCGAGGTTACGGAAGCAGGAATAGTAACGGATTTAAGCGAACGGCAACCAAGAAAAGCATTTTCACCAATAGTCTCCAAGCCATCGTTTAATTCTAACTTCACCAAACTTGAATTATCATAGAAGCTTTTTTCGCCTACACTTTTTAAAGTCGAAGGGAATTTCAATTCTTTTATAGAATTACTGTTTTCAAAGCTTCTGTTACCAATGCTTTCCAAGCCTTCATTCAAATTCACTCTTTCAAGATAAAAAGTTGAGTGAAAGGCTCCATCCTCAATCTCGGTAACCGAAGACGGAATAGTAATACTGAGAAGACCGCAGGTATCAAAACAGTCAACGGGTATTTTTTTAATGTTTTGGTTTAAAAAATTAACGTAAATTAAAGACCAACACTCCTGAAACATTGCCGGACACAAATCGCTTCGAATTGTCGCCCTTCTCAAAAAGCTTGCTCCGAATACACACTCTGCACCGTTTTCAAAAACTACATTGGATGGGATATCAATATCGGTAATGCCCGTGTAGCAAAACGCAAAAGAACTGAGAATGATTTTACCTGTTCCGTTTATTACAAGGCGCTCAACCTGTCTCGTAACACTGCCGGAAAAAGCGGATCTTTTTATTACAATCGGTTCTTCTCCCAATGCGTTTATAGTTACCGTTTTTACGCACTTAAATTCCGGATCATATTCTCCGTTAAATCTTTGCTCAGAGTATTGATACGCCTCAACAACATCACCGCTGTTGAGTGTTACGTCATATGTCGGATAATCGGAAGCATAGACGTTGGTTGTTATCATTGCCAAAATCACAATGATAACCAATATAATTCTCACTCTTTTTTTCATATTGAATCCCATCCTTAACTGTTTATTTAGCAATAATGAACTAATTCATCAGTCCACTACTGTTCCGTTATGACTCTTTATATTATCAGGCACATTAAAAGATGTATAGCAATCATAACTACCTGATATAAAAAGATTTGCACCACCATTATTTATGAAGTAGAAACCGTCATCCGGCACATCATTGTTGCCAATAGGTTCTTCTATACCGTAATAGGCTTTACAATTGTGGAAACGGTATGTAGATTTTTTCCCATTATTTCCTTGTACAAAATATATACGTTTTTTACTGAAAATTCTTCTGAAATTACTGAATTCACAATTATCAAAAAGAAAATTCCATGAGAACATACATTTTGGGTTAAAGCCAATCTTGTCATATATACTCTTACCGGGAATATCTTCATGATCATTTTTTTGAGTGAATCTACAATTTCTAAATATTACCTTAGCTATTGCATAACCATTTTCAACCCATCCGCTTTCATACGAAGCTGAATCAAATGATTTATCGTTATACTCAGAAGCAATAAATCTTGGGCAATATAATTTGTCAGTATAATCTGCTTTTCCGTTTTTGAAAGGAATCGCTCCATCAAAATAGCAATTTTCCACTGTTGCATCAACACAGTTACTAATTGCCATCAAATTGTAATGCTCTTGATTAGTAAAGGAATGTTTTTCATCTCCTTCTCCTACATAAATTGTTGGAGTTTTAAGCTGTGTTGCAAAATAGTCCTTAACAACAACTCCACCGCAATTACTAAGATGAAGAAATCTTCCTATATCTTCTCCTCGTATATGTTTTGCTGATGCATCCAAAGTATAACCGCAGAGAACAATACCGTCAAAACAATTTTTGATAGTTAAGTGGTGATAATGATTATTCACCATTTTAGATGTCTTTTTTCCACTCATCTGATGAATTGCAGCACCGGTCGAATTCTTCAATACGCAATTTTCAACGGTTATGCAATTTGATCCTTCTGATACATATACACAATGGTGTCTTTTTTCAATAGACAATGAATTATCAACACTGCCGCCTGATACCAAAACCTGCTTACATGCTTTAAAATTGTATCCAAACATTGTTCGAGAAACTTTGCAATCAATAAATCTGATATTTAACGGCTTATCACTATATGTCTCATTGGATATATGAACACCTGTTTCAAAACCGTCAATATTCACCTCATAGAAAGTCATATTTGTTGGAAACAACATTTTGTTAAAAGAGACACACTGTTCCTTGGGATTCACTATGGTTCCTTTATCATCTACATTTTCGTATCTCATCAAGCCTTGGAATGTCAAATCACAAAATTCAACATTCTTCACTCCACCAAGGCCTGAGTTACCAATGAGAACATATTCCCCATTGATATTAAGTGTTGGATCCCATACTCTTATCTGCGAGCCGTGACCGATAACACAAATATTTGATTGATTAAGGAACAAAGTTCCGCTTACGAGATAAAGTCCGTTGCGTCGGAGATTTATGTTGATCATTTCATCTGTATTGAAAACATTAAATAAGTCCTGAAAAATGTCCGTATCTTCAAAATACTCAACAACATTACCGTTGAGCACATCCTCGATTTCGTCCGGACCATAGCCGATACTTTCGCCGATAAAATAGTTCATACGCTTCATTTTATAATAAGCACAGCCACTTGTTGAATATATAAACTTATCCTTGAAATAATAAGGGCCGCTTCCGCTGTATTGGCCACCGGTAAAGTCCTCCGTGCCGTCCTTTACAATTATTTCATAGTACGAGGGTGACAGGGGAACTCCGATCACTTCCGTGCCGTCATTATAGGGATAATCCCATGTATAAACATTTTCGTCAAATGTAAACAGATACTTCTTTCCGTTTAATATCTGACCTCTGTTTTCAAGCAAGCTGCTGCACTCAAGAGCGTCACGCATATCCTCCATTACAACAGTGTTGTCCGGGGTTAATCTGTCAGGATTGAGTGCATTATCTACGCCATAACCCGTGTACCACATTGGTCTGAGGTAAGTAACCGCCTTCGGAGCGGCAATAAGTCCTTCAAGAGCCTGCACATTTTCACAATGAATTCTAAGCTCAGCCAAGCCCTTTGTAGTGCCCGAAACGATCGAAGTAAACTGCGACCTTACATCGTCATCGCCAACCGGAACACTCATAGTACATGATGACGGTACAGAAAGACCCGCTCTCGACTCTTCCCTTTCGCTTCCGTCGTCGCCCTGAATCCAATACATTATAGAAGCGTAATCGGTATAAATGGCGTCATCGTGCGGAAGATGAAGTGTTATAATTGCGTCGTTTCCCTCAACACGGCAATCAGCCGTACTGATCGGAACGTCATATGTTTTTATTCCGTTATTTTCCCATATCTCTTTGGTTTTGTTAAAATTTACTTCTGTGATATCAATAAACATTGTTTTTCTTCCTTTTAAAATATATTTTTAAAAGTCGTTAAAAATAACCGCATATTGATATTTATTGCCAACGGCATTTTGCGCCGTTAGGATTAGCCCGACAATAAAAATCGGAATCGTTGATAAAGTCAAAAACAGACTCAAGCAGTCATTGTTAACGACTTATCTTAGCATCACTTTTTTCGGAAATGAATGTTCAAGTTATCGAATTAGCCTTCCCATATTGCTAATCCGTAATTTCATTGTATCAGAACATTTGTTCCTTGTCAAGGACTTTTGTTATTTTTATTCACATTTACAATTTTTGGCATATGTTTTTGTTTAATGTGTATAATATATAAATTTGTATCATCGCCTATGCGAGACCACACCGACAAAATCACACTGTATATGCACAACTTCATAGTTCATCCGCCGATTTTTCGCACTTTTATTACAACCAATTGTGAAAATTAACAGTTTTTGACCTGCGTCGGTTAGTTTATTCTAACTGAGAAAAGTTGCAAAAAAAATAATATTATAGTATAATTTGTTTGAATGGTTAAAATACCATTATCAGGATTTAGTCATTGCTTTCAACTTTGTTTAAATCCAAGAAAACAAAAAGAAAGTCAGGCGATTTTTATGAAAACTGTTTATGCAGACAATGCTGCAACAACAGCTCTCTGCCCTGAAGCTCTTGACGCAATGGTAGATTGTTTAAAAAACAACTACGGTAACGCTTCAAGTCTGCACCACATGGGTCAGGAGGCTGCCGCCGCAGTTTTGCAGGCAAGACGTGACATTGCCGACGCTATCGGTGCCGACGTGAACGAGATTTACTTCACCTCGGGCGGAACGGAAGCGGACAACTGGGCAATCACAAATGCCGCACATCTCGGCGAGAAAAAAGGCAAGAAACACATTATTTCAACAACGTTTGAGCATCACGCCGTTCTTCATACGCTGATGAAGCTTGAAAAGGAAGGCTTTGAGGTAACTTATCTCGATGTTCACGAGGACGGCTACGTTCGTCTTGATGAGTTCAAAAAGGCTCTGAGAGATGACACCTGCCTTGTTACAATAATGTATGCAAACAACGAGGTCGGTACGATCCAGCCTATTTCGGAAATCGGCGCAATTTGTAAAGAAAAGGGCGTTTATTTTCACACCGACGCTGTTCAGGCCGTCGGACATCTTCCGATCAACGTTAAGGAACAGAACATTGATATGCTCTCGTTCTCATCTCATAAATTCCACGGTCCCAAGGGAATCGGTGCACTTTATTGCCGCAAGGGCATTCCCCTTATGGGCTTCATGCAGGGCGGTGCTCAGGAAAGAAATAAGCGTCCCGGCACAACAAATACTCCCGCTATCGTTGCAACGGCGGCGGCACTTAAAAAGTGCTGTGAGGACATGGACAAGAACATTGCCTATGTCAGCAAGTTAAGGGACAAGCTTATTGACAATATCCTTGAAATCATTCCCCGTTCAAGAGTAAACGGAGGACGTTCGCCACGTCTGCCCGGCAACGTAAGCTTCTGCTTCGAGGGTATCGAGGGCGAGTCGCTTCTGCTTCACCTTGATCTCAAGGGAATCTGCGGTTCCTCGGGTTCTGCCTGTACCTCAGGCTCACTCGACCCGAGCCACGTTCTGCTTGCTCTCGGTTTGCCGCATGAGATTGCTCACGGTTCACTCCGTCTTTCTCTCTGCGAATACAACACCGAGGAAGAAATTGATTATATCATCGAGGAGCTCCCGAAAATCGTTTCGATGCTCCGTGACATGTCCCCCGTTTGGGAGAGAATAATGAAAGGAGAGGACTACTATGCTGTACAGTGAAAAGGTAATGGACCACTTCCAGCATCCGAGAAACCTCGGCAAAATGGATGACGCAGACGGCGTCGGCGAGGTTGGCAATGCTAAGTGCGGAGATATAATGAAAATGTACCTCAAAATCAAGGACGGTAAAATCGAGGACGTTAAGTTCAATACGTTTGGCTGCGCTTCGGCAATCGCTACAAGCTCGATTGCAACCGAGATGATCAAGGGTCAGAAGATCGAGGATGCTCTCAAGCTCAGCAACAAGGCTGTTGTTGAGGCTCTTGACGGACTTCCGCCGGCAAAGATTCACTGTTCCGTTCTTGCCGAGCAGGCTGTTAAGGCGGCTCTCAAGGATTATTACACCAAGAACGGTCTTGAGCTTGATCCGAATGTATTCGGCAGTGACTGCGGAAGCAACTGCGAAAGCTGCGAGGGCTGCAGCCGAGAGGGTTGAGCCATGAAAAAGGCTATGATTGCCATGAGCGGCGGAGTTGACAGCTCCGTCGCTGCTTATCTGATAACTCAGCAGGGCTATGAAGCGATAGGCGTAACGATGAAGCTTTACAATAACGAGGATATCGGGATAAAAAAGGAAAAGACCTGCTGTTCGCTCGACGATGTTGAGGACGCAAGGAGCGTTGCAAACAGACTCGGTATACCTTATTATGTTTTCAATTATACCGATAATTTCAAATTGCAGGTTATCGAGCGATTCGTTGACGCATATCGCAACGGCAGAACGCCGAACCCGTGCATTGACTGCAACAGATATATCAAGTTTGATCAGCTCATGCACAGAGCAAAGGAATTGCAGTTTGACTACGTCGTAACGGGTCACTACGCCATCAACGAATACGACGAAGAAAAGGGTCGCTGGATTCTTCGCAAGGCGGCCGATGATACAAAGGATCAAAGCTACGTTTTGTATTCGCTCACGCAGGATCAGCTCAGCAGAATCCTTTTCCCGCTCGGCAGAATGACCAAGCATGAGGCGAGGGAAATTGCCGAAGCACAGGGCTTTGTAAATGCCGACAAGCACGATAGCCAGGATATCTGCTTTGTTCCCGACGGTGACTATGCCCACTTCATTGAAAAATGGTGCGGATTTCGATTTATCGAGGGCGATTTTGTTGACCGTGACGGTAATTTTATTGCCAAGCATAAGGGCATAATCAACTACACGATAGGTCAGCGCAAGGGCTTGGGCATTGCGGCGAAAGCACCGTACTATGTTGTCAGTAAGGACCTTGACAAGAACCGGGTTGTGCTCGGCTCAAATGATGATTTATTCTCAAATCACCTTGAAGCAACGGATTTAAACTTTATCTCGATTGAAAAGCTCACAGAGCCGATGAGGGTCAAGGCAAAGGTCAGATACCGGCAAAAGGAAACCGACGCAGTTATCACTCCGCTCAAAAACGGAAACGTCAGCGTCGATTTTAAAACGCCCCAGCGTGCGATAGCTCCCGGTCAGGCGGTTGTGTTCTATGACGGAGACATCGTTGTCGGCGGCGGCACAATTATATAATTATAAATGTATAGGCGTTACAATCAAGGATTATGATATTATCCTCTTTATCGGACATTCGATAAGGAGGGTAATTTTTTTGACAATTATGAGTACAAAAGAAGATCTGTTGAAAAGGCTGACAAGGACTTCAACGTCATCACCGTACATTGACTTGACCCGTTCAACAATCGGTTTTCTTCGGCGGAAATAAGCTTGTCCGACTTGTTTATCATGGGCTGTGAGATAAATATTTTCCGGTTAGAATCTCCCGTTTATTTTTTTCGGGCATAGGAAAAGCCGTGTCTTGCCATTGATTAAGACACGGCTTTTGAGGCACTTTTTTGCTCCGAGTGAATAGAAAATTATTTATCGAACGACGGGTTGAAGGCATAGAAGTTTTTGGAATTAAGCTTATCAGTTGCAATCCTTAAACCTTCACCGAATCGCTGGAAGTGGACAATTTCACGTTCACGCAGGAACTTGATTACATCACGAACATCAGGGTCATCGACCAAACGTAAAATGTTGTCGTAAGTGACTCTTGCCTTTTGCTCGGCCGCCATGTTTTCCATCAGGTCGGTGATAGTATCACCTGTTGATTGCATTTCGGCCGCCGACCACGGGAATCCGCTCGCCGCCGTCGGGTAAACGCCCGTTGTGTGATCAACAAAGTAGGTGTCAAATCCACTGCGTTTGATTTCATCATACGAAAGATTTCTCGTCAGCTGATGAACGATCGCTCCGATCATTTCAAGATGTCCCAATTCCTCTGTACCTATATCCGTCAGAAGTCCCTTAAGTTCGGGATATGGCATTGAAAAACGCTGGCTGAGATATCTCAGTGAGGCACCGAGCTCTCCGTCCGGACCGCCAGATAGTAAAGGAATATAACTTTATGTGTGAAAGAAAAAAACAAGTCTTTTCTTTGATTTTTCGTACACGATTTTGGCAATCACGGTACGCAGGGTTTCATTTTTTGCTTTTTCGCTTACCGATGCATCGGTGATTGTTCGTAAAACCTGACGTATTTTTTCGCTGAATTCATCAACGTCAATTTCTTCAGTTTTATGTGAATTTCGTTCGCGCTCAAGTTGCTTTATTGCTTTTGTGATTCTTGCCTTATTCTCACGGTACTCATCGACGGTATCTATTTCGGCGAGAAAGGCCTCTTTTGCTCTTGCAAGCCTTGCATATTCCTTTTTAATTAAGGCGTCGTAATCGACCGTCTGAGTGATATTTTCGGCAGGTACAAAGTTAAATTGTTTGTTATTGACGAGTTTTTCAAGGTTGGCTATTACAAGCTTATTTGCCTTGCTTATTGACAGGCAGTGGGAAGTTACACACTTCCCCGTACCTTTGGTGTAAGCGTGACATTGCATTGACGGGCAGGACGTACCGAGCATTGTCAATGTAGCTCCGCACTCGCAGCGCATAAGACCTTTTAACATCCATTCTACCTGCTGATCGGGTCGCTGATTCTTGCCGTACATTGTCTGTATCTTTGTCAATTTTGCCTGGGTAGCGTCCCACACTTCCTGAGAGATAATCGGCTCATGAATACCGTCTACAATTACGGTACTCGGATTTGAGAAGTCTCTTAATGAGCTTGCACGGCCGTCGGTAGACCAACGGATTTTACCGACATATACGGGATTATAAAGAATATATCTGATAGTCCGAGCTTCGAACGGATTTCCCCTGTGGGTCCTGAGACCTTTTGCGGCACATTTCAGAGCAATTTGACGCATTGGTAAACCGCTGAGAAAGTCGTTAAATATCTCTATAATGTGCGGCGCTTCGTCGGAATTTATGATATATTTGCCGTCCTGTATGTCGTAACCGTATGCCGGAGGACATAAGGCTTCACCTCGTGAGAGCTTTTCAGTCATTCCACGTTTTACTTCTGTGGAAAGATTGATGAGGTAATATTCGTCCATCCACTCAATAATACGCTCGATCAGATCGCCGAAAGGGGAGTCGATAATCGGCTCCGATATACTGATGACCTGTATGCCTTTTTTACGTAGGATGTTCTTGTAAACAATGCTTTCCTCTTGGTTTCGGGCAAATCGTGAGAATTTCCACACAAGGATGGCGTCGAACGGAGGCTCTTTCTCTTTGGCAAGAGCAATCATACGGTTGAATTGTGTTCGCTTGGTAGCTGTCTTTGCACTGATACCGTCGTCAAAGAAGATAAGCTCTTCCGGCACTTCGATATTATTTTTCTTTGCATATTCTCTGATGAGCTTCTTCTGAGAATCGGGAGAATATTCGTCCTGACGCTCGGAGGAAACTCTGATATATGCAGCTGCTGTTGTCATAAAAAACACCTGCTTTATTTTTGAGTAAATTAAACTTGCAAAAACGAAGCAGATGTGATAATATATTTACGCAATCTGCTCCTTTTTAATGTGTATGTGTGTGGATTGTATCTTTTGCCGTTCGGTGTTCCAGCACCGGCGGCATTTTTTACATCTATTGATGTGAAAATAAATCACGAATTACTCTTTCGGGTAGTTATGAAGAAACTTGTGAATGTAACTCACTTTATCTGATTATTTAACGTTTATTGTAACTGTTTCCGTTTCATCGACAATATGAGCATTTTCGTCCATAAGGCAGAAAGAAAACTGAATTTTGCTAATATCGTCAGCAGAAGTAACTCCTGTGTTCTTAGTAAAAAGAATGAACGGCTGCTGAGATGAATTGCCCGGAAGAACGGTAACAGGTAATCCACTGCCAATTGTAGTTGACATTCCGTTAATCGCAGCATTTTTGAATCCGATTGTTAAACTCTGATTACTTTTATTCTCAACAAGTAATTGCATATATGATACGCCCTCAACAGACATGTCAACAGCTTTGTCGTTATAAACTTTAACAAAACTTGCTTTTATATATTCATCTTCAAAAATCGGTTTTGCAGTATCATTGACTTCCTGCGAAGATTCTATCTTGCCTGAATTGTTGGTTGTATTGCCGGATGAATCACCATCACTCCCGCTACTAACAGCAATTACGATAATAATCGCAATTAAGGCAACGGTGACAACAACGATTGAAGCCAAACAACCAGCTTTCTTGTTCTTTTTCTTTCCCTTTTTTTGTGGATTATTTTGCAGACCGTTTGCTGTAAGAGCTGAACCGCAATAAGGGCACATATTGGCATCGTTGGGTATTTCTTTTCCGCATTTTTGACAAAACATAATTATTTCTCCTCTTTTTTTGAATTATTTATCACACCGCAAGGCGGTTATGAACTAAAGTTAATCAATAGTCACCGGAAACTCTTGTTACTTTAACATTTGTGTAACCGTGATTTCTCAGGTAATTAGCAACTTGATATTCATAATCGTGTCCGTCCATAAACTTCACCGTCCAATGAAATTATATATTTCCTAATTGATAAAAATTTACGGCTTTAATTATAAACCCTTCAGTAACATTAAAATACTCAGCCAAATCCCAAGGTTCGGTATAACCTTGTTCAAATGCGGCTTGTAGCTCGTCCTTCGGGATGAGCTTTTTTATTGCCCATTTATCTGCCTTGTACTCGGATCTTGCTTTGATATCAAAATCCGAATATCTGTTATAAAAGCTCCCTGTAACGCAATGACCGAGCTCATGGGCTAATCGTATCTTCTCATCTTTAGTGGAATTAAGTCCGAAGGGATCAATAGCAACTGCACAAGAACCGTCATTATTCATCAATGATAAAGAGTGCGTTTGCGGCAAATCAAAGGAATAAACGGGTATATGTTCCGCATCGGCGAGTTGGTACAACTCTAATAACTCCATTATTTATTCTCCCTTTGTTTTACATATTCGGCAAAGCGCTTGACTTCTTCATACATTTCATCTGTTATATTGTCCGCACCGTCAAAGAGGGCGAAGCGAATATCGGCGTCTGTAATTTGGGGCTTTGCTCCTCTTCCTAAAAGCTCATCAACAGTGACATTAAAGTATTCAGAGAGCTGCAAAAGCGTTTCATAGCTTGCTTCTCTTTTATCGTTTTCATAATTACAGTATGCTTGTCGGCTTATTCCAAGATAATCAGCAACATCTTGCTGGGATAATCCTTTGGATTTTCTTATTTTCATAAGGGCTTCCATGTAATCACCTCTACCTGTATTATAGCAACAATATGAAACGTGTCAAGACTATGCAACAAAATGAAACATAATTTTGTGCAAACTAACAAAAATCAAATAATTAGCAACAGAATGTTGACAATAGTAATAACGTGATGTATAATAGTGTCAACGAAATGAAACGTTGGAGGTGATAAACTTGAGAGCATATCTCGTTGAATTAAGAAAGAAGCACGATCTTTCGCAACAGGACGTTGCTGATTATGTCGGGATTTCAAGGCAATATTACAATGCCATAGAAAACGGAATTCGTCAAAAGAAGATGGATGTCACGCTGATTACTAAATTTGCAGACTTGTTTAAAACTTCTTTACAAAGAATCTGCGACGCTGAGTCAGAGTGGCAAGACGAAAATCAGTAAACGCAAGAACAGGAGGTAACTATGAAATTCAAATTAACACCAAAGGGCAATGTTATCCTCGGTTTGACAGACAAGAACGGCAAGAATAGGACAATTTTACACACACATACACATTAAATATATGACGAAAGGAGCGTGTTCACTATGGCCGGAGAATTGACCTGTTACAACATTCTTATCAAAGAGGACGGAACGGAAGTACCGTTCAACGATCTCACGGAAGAAGAAAGAGCGGATTTCGCCGAGCGTGCCGGTCAGAAAATGGCCGAAGCATTTCAGGACTGGTTTTCAAGACACCCCGAGGAATTCTGAGGGGCAACACGGACAAGCATTGAAAGGAGGGATAAGCAATGGATTTACTTTTCAGACTTTTTGTGGTCGGCTTTGCAATCGGTGTGTGCGGTTTGGCTTGTGCTTACGGTACGAAACAAGCGGTGCAGGACACGGTCAGAAAGATTGTGACGCCTGTATTGCAGGACAACGAACGTTTGAGAAAGAACCTTGATTGGGCGAATACAAAAATGCGCCACAAGGATATCGAACTTGAAAAGTTGTACAGAGAACAGCGTCAGGCACACTTCGAAGCCAACGTACAAGCTGTTCTGTCAAAAGAAAAGAACCCGCCCAGCAGCAACTGAACGAGTTCTTAAGGTTGAATAAAAATCACACACTTTATTCAACCCTATTATATCAAAAAAATAGTTTTTGTCAAGTAGGAGGCAAATATGGTAAAAATCACACAGTTTGAATTAGAAAATGTAAAACGTATTAAAGCCGTTGCCGTTGAACCGCAGGAAAACGGATTGACGGTAATCGGCGGACGAAATAATCAAGGTAAAACTTCTGTTCTTGATGCCATTGCATGGGCTTTGGGGGGCGATAGATTCAAGCCGTCATCAGCAATGCGTGAAGGCTCAAATATTCCGCCACTTCTTCAAATCAAGCTTTCAAACGGTTTGGTTGTTGAACGCAGAGGTAAAAACAGCGATTTAAAGGTTATTGATCCGTCTGGTAACCGTGCAGGTCAGCAGCTTCTTAATGAATTTGTTTCTCAATTTGCTTTAAATATTCCGAAGTTTATGGAATCAAGCAGTAAGGAAAAGGCAGATATTCTTTTACAGATAATCGGTGTCGGAGATAAGCTGTTTGAGCTTGAACAGAAAGAATCGGAAATCTACAACAAGCGCAGATACATAGGACAGCTTGCCGACAGTAAAAGAAAACATGCTTCGGAAATGAAAAGCTATCCCGAAGCACCTACAGACCTTGTTTCGGCGGCTGATCTCATAAAAGAACAGCAGGACATCCTTGCACGGAACGGCGAAAATCAGCGTAAGCGTGAAAATGCTGCCAATATCAAAAGAGCATATGATACGGTGAGCGATGAAATCATTGCATTACAGGCAAAATTACGGGAGCTTTCGGATAAAAGAGATACGCTCTCCAATGATTTAAGAATTGCCGAAATGACCGTTCAGAGCTTGCAGGATGAATCAACGGCAGAGCTTGAAAAGAGTATTGCCGAAATTGATATCATCAACAGTCATGTAAGAGCAAATCTCGATAAAATGCACATTGAAGAAGAAGCAAAACAATATACAGATCAGTACGATACGTTATCTCGTGAAATCGATGATGTACGCAAAGAAAAGTACGATCTTCTCAGTAGTGCGGAGCTTCCTCTTCCGGGGCTTTCGGTGGAAAACGGAGAGCTGATATATAACGGCTTTAAATGGGATAACCTCAGCGGATCGGATCAGCTTAAGGTAACAACTGCCATTGTTCGCAAGCTTAATCCGAATTGCGGATTTGTTTTGCTTGATAAGCTTGAACAGATGGACGAGGAAACCTTGCAGAATTTCGGCAAGTGGCTTGAATCCGAGGGCTTACAGGCAATCGCAACGAGAGTAAGCACAGGTAACGAATGTTCCATTATTATCGAGGACGGTTATGTTAAGCCGGAAGAAAAAGCAAAATATAAGGAGTGGAATTCATGAACATATCAACAGGAGTAATTGTTTCCGCACAGAAAGTCGTGTTATACGGCTCAGAGGGAATCGGTAAATCAACTTTTGCTTCATGTTTCCCTGATCCCATTTTTATTGACACCGAGGGAAGCACAAAAAAACTCAACGTGAAGCGTATGGACAAGCCTACAAGCTGGACCATGCTTAAGGAACAGATCAAATATATCATTGCTCATCCCGAATTATGCAGCACACTCGTTGTCGATACCATTGATTGGGCTGAACAGCTTTGCATTGACGATATCTGTGCAAGGGCAAACAAAAAGGGTATTGAAGATTTTGGCTATGGAAACGGTTATGTATATGAAAAAGAAGAAATCGGGCGTTTCCTTAATCTTCTTGATGAAGTAATCGCAAAGAATATTAACGTTGTTCTTACGGCGCACGCTCAGCTTCGTAAGTTTGAGCAGCCTGACGAAATGGGCGCATATGACCGTTGGGAACTTAAGCTCGGTAAAAAGACAAGCTCTCAGATCTCACCGCTTATTAAAGAGTGGGCGGATATGGTGCTTTTTGCAAATTACAAAACCATTACCGTGTTTAATGAAAAAACACAGAAGTATAAAGCACAGGGCGGTCAGAGGGTGATGTACACCACTCATAATCCTTGTTGGGATGCCAAGAACCGTGACGGATTGCCGGAGGAAATACCTTTCGATTTTTCGTCGATAGCTCATGTTATTCCTGACTTCAAGAAGTCTGTACCTCAGCCGACAACAACTGTTGACAGAGGCGATTTTGAAGAAATTATCGATAACACAGCAGAGACAGATAAACCAATTGAAACTCAGCAGAAGACAAAACCTGCAAATGAAACAATCAATCCTAAAATAGCAAAGCCTTTGGCGGATTTGATGAATGCGAGCGGAGTTACAGAAAAAATGCTCCGTGAAACCATAGCTTTACAAGGCTATTTTCCCGAATCAACACCTATAGAAAATTACCCTGCCGACTTTGTTGAATATGTTGTCAGCATATGGGATAAGGTACTTGCGAGCATTAAGGAAAACAACGACTTACCATTTAATTATTAAAGAGGAGATTTATCATGGATAATAACAATATTGAAAGAGAGCTTGATTGGGATTCCGAAATAAACAAGGAATCCGAATTTACATTACTTCCCGAAGGTGATTACAATTTTACCGTTGTATCATTTGAAAGAGCAAGACATCAAGGCAGTGCAAAGCTGCCGCCTTGTAATAAGGCTATCGTGAAAATAAAAATTGACGGCGGCGAATTGGGAAGCACCACCATTCAGCATAATCTTTTTCTTCATACAAAGTGTGAGGGAATGCTCAGTGAGTTTTTTATTGCGATCGGGCTCAAAAAGCACGGCGAAAAGCTTGCCATGAATTGGAATGCCGTACAGGGCAAGACGGGAAGATGTAAGGTATATATTGATACATATACACGAAATGACGGCACAGAGGGGCAGTCAAACAAGATCAAACGCTTCCTTGAACCTGCTCAGCAGTCCGCACCCGCTGCACCGTCGTGGAAGACAGGAAATAAAGGTGGTTGGTAATGGAACTGCGCCCATATCAGCAGGCGGCAAAGGATTCTGTTTTTCATGAATGGCATACCGGCAACAAACGTACACTTCTTGTTCTTCCGACAGGTACAGGCAAAACGATAGTGTTTGCAAAAATTGCCGAAGAATGTGTAAAAAACGGCGAGCGAGTGTTAATCCTTGCTCACCGAGGCGAATTGCTTGAACAGGCTGCGGACAAAATCAGAAAGGCAACAGGGCTTATTTGCGCAACAGAAAAAGCCGAGCAAAGCTGTCTTGGCAGTTGGTACAGAATTGCCGTCGGTTCGGTTCAATCCTTACAGCGAGAAAAGCGACTTAACCGTTTTGATGAAAACTACTTTAATTCAATAATCATTGATGAAGCTCATCATTGCATTTCTGACGGCTATCAAAAGGTATTACAGCATTTTGATAATGCAAATGTTTTAGGCGTAACGGCTACACCGGACAGAGGAGACATGAAAAATCTCGGTGAATACTTTCAAAGCTTGGCATATGAATATAAGTTGCCGCAGGCAATCAGAGACGGTTTTCTCTGCCCGATAAAAGCTTTGACTATTCCACTTAAGCTTGACCTTACAAAAGTCGGCATGCAGAGCGGAGATTTTAAGGTTGGTGATCTTGATACGGCACTTGACCCGTATCTTGAGCAAATAGCCGATGAAATGTTGCAGCATTGCTCGGACAGAAAAACAGTTGTCTTTTTACCGCTTATTAAAACGAGTCAGAAGTTTAAGGATATTTTGAATTCTAAAGGATTTAAAGCTACCGAAGTAAACGGAACAAGTGAGGACAGGGCGGAGGTCTTAGAAGACTTTGAGAACGATAAGTACAATGTTCTTTGTAATTCAATGCTTCTTACCGAGGGTTGGGACTGCCCGTCCGTTGATTGTGTCATAGTCCTCAGACCGACAAAGGTTCGCAGCCTTTACAGTCAGATGGTTGGCAGAGGAACAAGGCTTTCTCCCGGCAAGAAGGAACTTCTTTTGTTAGATTTCCTTTGGATGACCGAGAAGCATGAGCTTTGCAGACCGGCACACCTTATTTGCACTAATCCCGAAGTTGCCGATAAAATGATTGAAAATATGAAAGATGCAGCTTGCCCGATAGATATTGAAGAAGCAGAACAGCAGGCAGAAACCGACGTCGTTGCTCAGAGAGAAGAAGCATTGGCGAAAGCTCTTGCTGAGATGAAAAATCGCAAGCGTAAACTTGTTGATCCACTTCAATTTGAGATGTCTATACAAGCCGAAGATCTTTCAGGTTATGTGCCGTCGTTTGGCTGGGAGATGTCTCCACCGTCAGATAAACAGCTTGCCGCACTTGAAAAATTCGGTATTTTCCCCGATGAAGTAGGAAATGCCGGCAAGGCTAAAATGCTTCTTGACCGTTTGAACAAACGCCGAGATGAGGGCTTAACTACGCCGAAACAGATTCGCTTTCTTGAGGGCAGAGGCTTTCAGCATGTCGGCACATGGCGTTTTGAAGATGCAAGAAAACTAATTGATCGCATAGCTGCCAACAGTTGGCGAGTACCGCACGATATAGCACCAAACAAATATACACCTGAACATAAGGAGGCAATGGCCTATGCAGGATGGTGAAATCGGAATAATTGAATTACTTGAACACATTAACCCTGCGTTATGTTCGTATCAGGAATGGGTAAATGTCGGTATGGCTCTCAAAGAAGAGGGCTATACCGTCAGTGTATGGGATGAATGGAGTAAAAACGATTGCAGATATCATAACGGCGAATGTGAAAGAAAATGGAAAACCTTCCAAGGAAATCAAAATCCCGTTACAGCCGGTACTATTTTTCAAATTGCAAAGGATCAAGGCTGGAAGCCGTCCTTTGAGGGCTCGGAGCTTGATTGGGATTCTGAAATAGGCAAGGATCGAGTAATTGATAAATCATGGGTCGAAAGCCGTGAACTGAACATTCCGGAACATTGGAATCCTGTTAAGCAGCTTATTATATATCTTGAAACATTATTTGACAGTACAGAAAATGTCGGATACGTAACTACCACATGGGAAAAAGACGGCAAATATCTTCCTACAAAAGGAAATTATGATCGAACGGCAGGAGAACTTATTCAGGCATTAAACAACTGCAAGGGAGATATTGGCTCTGTTCTCGGAGATTACAGAGAAGAAGCGGGGGCGTGGATCAGGTTTAATCCGCTCGACGGAGAGGGTGTTAAAAACGACAATGTAACAGATTTCCGTTTTGCGCTTGTTGAATCGGATAACATGGAGCTTGAAATGCAAAACGCCCTTTTACACGAGCTTGAATTGCCTATTGCCGCTCTTGTTTACAGCGGCGGAAAAAGCTTACATGCCATTGTCAGAATTGACGCTGCGGATTATTCCGAGTATCGAAAAAGAGTTGACTATCTTTATGCTAAATGCCAAAAGAACGGATTGACGATTGATTCGCAGAATAAGAATCCTTCAAGACTTTCCCGTATGCCTGGAGTGACACGCAAAGGTCAAAAACAGTATTTACTTGAAACCAATATCGGTAAACAAAGCTGGGCTGAATGGCAGGAATGGATTGAGGGCGTTGACGACGATCTTCCCGATCCTGAGAAGCTTGAAAGTGTATGGGATAACCTCCCCGAGCTTGCACCGCCGCTTATTGACGGTATTCTTCGGCAGGGGCATAAAATGCTTGTTGCGGGTCCGTCAAAGGCAGGAAAATCATTCGCTTTGATTGAACTGTGCTGCGCCATTGCAGAGGGTAAGAAATGGCTTGGTTTTGATTGTACGCAGGGTAAGGTTATGTATGTAAACCTTGAGCTTGACAGAGCCTCATGTTTGCACCGCTTTAAAGATGTATATAATTCACTTTATTGGGAGCCTGAAAATATCAGTAACATTGATATTTGGAACCTTAGAGGTAAATCAATCCCGATGGATAAGCTCGCCCCGAAAATGATTCGACGAGCAGCTAAAAAGAATTACATTGCGATCATTATTGATCCGATATATAAGATCATTACAGGTGATGAAAACTCAGCCGAACAGATGTCGAAATTCTGTAATCAGTTCGATAAGGTTTGTACCGAACTCGGCTGTGCCGTTATTTATTGTCACCATCACTCCAAAGGTTTGCAGGGCGAAAAGAAGTCAATGGACAGAGCATCAGGCTCGGGAGTTTTTGCTCGTGACCCCGATGCGCTGATTGACCTCATAGAGCTTGACTTGGACGAAGCAATAAAGAAACAGTTAGACAACAAGGCAGTATGTGAAGTCGTGTCAGATTGGCTGTCACGCTTCAATATGAAAGAACATGTTGCCGTTGATGATTTGCTTGTCGCTGACAAAGCAACAGAAGCCGCCAGGGGGCTTTTAAAGCCTACAAGCTTTAAACTTATGATGAAAGGTATTAACAGTGTCAAACAGCGTCAGGAAAGCTTTACGGCGTGGAGGATTGAAGGGACGCTCAGAGAATATCCGAAATTCAATCCTATCAATCTTTGGTTTAAGTATCCGGTACATGTCATAGACGATTCGGATATTCTCAAAGATATTGATACTCAGAATTCTAAAGGCTCACCTTGGCAGAAGAATTTCAGTAAGAAAAAGTCTTTACAGGAGAAGAAAAAAGCTCGTCAAACATCTCTTGAAGAAGCTTTTGAGTATTGTAATAATGACGGTAAATCATCACTTAAAGACTTATCCGAATATATCGGAAAGAGTGAAAAAACTGTCAGAAATTATGTCGAGGAACACTCAGATTTTTGGATTAAAGACGGTGTTGTCGGTAAAATTGAGTGAGGGAAAAAGTCGATAAAAAAAATAAATTTCCTGATTTTTCCTTAAAACCTGAAAAAGGAAAAATTCGATTAGTTTATCGAAAAATTCCGAGTGAGGGAAAAAGTCGATTATTTATCGAAAATTTCCGCAGGGAAGAAAAAACAATATATATAAATATATTAAAAGTGATTTTTCCCTACGGTCACAGGGGATAAAAAGTGTGGTGGCTTAAGCTGCCGCCACACACAACTTTTTCCCCTGACTGTGACAAAAGCAATTTCTTTGAAAGGAAGAAAAAATATGCGTAAGCAAAAGAGAAGCCAGCTCTTAAATGTTGCAAGAAAAATGCCGCCTCTTTTTCACACGATACCGGGACAGGCTTTTGATATTTTACAAAGTCAGGTTCTATTATGGTTGATAAAACAACCTGACATTTTGAATTTTATTTGGAACAACATAAAACAATCCGGAGATGTCTTTTATGATCCGAAATCGGGTAAATGGCAAGGTACGGATTATGAAAAGGAGAAAAATTTATGATAAAAGAATATGCCTTCTTCGTTCCGATGATTATTCCGACGGTAACGGATCAGGAAAAGAAAATCAAAGTTGTTAATGGTAAACCCCGAATATATAAGCCGACACAGCTTAAAGATGCAAAACAAAAATTTCTTGCCTACCTCGGTGAATATAAACCCGAAGAACCTTTACACGGTGCGGTGCAGCTCGTGACAAAGTGGTGCTTCCCGATTACAGGTAAGCATTACAACGGAGAGTATAAAACTACAAGACCGGATACCGATAATTTAATCAAACTTCTTAAAGATGTTATGACAGAATTAAGCTTCTGGAAAGACGATGCTCAGGTTGCAAGTGAAATTACGGAAAAGTTTTATTCCGATGTACCGGGTCTGTTTATAAGCATAAAAGGCGATATATGATGAACATTTCCGAAATCATTATACAGCTAAAAAAACATATTGCAATGGAACGGTATGTTCTTTATCAGGGTAGCAGATACATACCGGCATGCCTTGTATATTGGTTTGACAGAGTTCAAAATCAATGGAATTATTCCGTTGAGCTTATGGATCCAACGCATAAGAATTCGACAGTAAGAGTAAGTGTCAAGAAAATCGCTTTTGAACCTGATAACAAGAATGAAGAAATGGGGGAGTAGATATGGGCTTAAAACAGCAGACGAAATGTAAAGACAAGACCTGTCAATTCTGCACCGGCAAGTATTGCACAATTTTAAAGCAAAAGCCTGATGTGTGCAGATTTTATAAAGTAAAGGAGACAAAGCAATGAGCAAATATATTGATGCAGTAAAAACAGCCAAAATAGTATCAGAAAGGCACAAAATACCACTTAGCGATTTGGTAGATACTTTTGCGGAAGTACCGACTGCCGATGTAATTGAGGTGGTTCGTTGTAAGGATTGTAGACATTACAAACGTTTCACAGAATACAATGAACGTTTCTGCAACGAGTTTGGTGGATATGTTGTCGAAAACGATTTTTGTAGCAGAGCAGAAAAGAAAGGTGAGAAAGAATGAAAAAATATCTCCTCAAAGTGAGGTATGCGTTGTCTGGACTGCGAGTGTATGAAGTAGAAACCGATAACATTTATCGAATAATCGGGAAAATGATTTGTACCTCAATGGAGCATATTGAGCGTATCGACTATTCACGATTCACCCTCGAAAGGTTGCAATATTGGATAGATGAGGGCTTTAAAATAAACGAGTATAAAGAGCCTGTTCTATCGGAAGATGAAAGTGAGGATGTTGAATGAGAGAAATATTGTTTAGAGGAAAACGGACAGACAACTGTGAGTGGGCGTACGGTGCGCCTACGAAAGATAATCACGGTGAAATGGTTATGGTGAAAAGCACATTCGAGTGTGATGAATATAATTGCCGTGGTGCAAATTGCTTGTATGTTGATGAAAATACCGTGGGACAATACACAGGATTAACGGATAAGAACGGAACAAAGATTTTTGAGGGGGATATTGTAAGAACTCAGCCATTTTCAGACAAACCGTATTCAAGTAAAGCAAAATATAAACAACATATTGGCGTTGTCGAATATGAGGTGCGACATTTCAAAAATAGATGTTATGAACAGGATTACGATGGTAAATGGATAGTCAAGATAGGTGACTATGGTAATTTTTATTATTGTGATTGGAATGCGTTTTTTAAGTGCGAAGTTATCGGAAATATTTACGATAACCCTGAAATGTTGGGAGGTGTAACAATGGCTGATAATAAAGGTTGCGAATATTGCAAAGGCAGAGCGTACACTAAAAAGCCGTTTACTGTCATTACAAGATACGGACGAAGAATTGAATTAGCATTTGATTATTGCCCGAAATGTGGTAGACGGCTAAAACCAGTTGATGAAAAGTTGTTAAAGGAGCGTGATTGACAGTGACAGCGAAGGAATATTTGTCGCAGGGGAGGTGGCTTAATCAGAAGATACTGAACCGTAACGATGAGATCAGGCAGCTTCGGGAGCTGGCGGAGACGATAAAGGCTACAAACTATGAGCAGAGCATTGTTCAGACCTCAGGGAAGCCCGATGCCGTGTTTGCCTCGATTGTTGAAAAAATAGCAGACAGCGAATCCGAGCTATCGGACGAGGTTGAAAGATATCTTAAATTCAGGGAAAAAATCGGCAGAGAAATCCGGCAGCTTCCCGAGGACGAGGAAAAGATACTTCTTGAAAAGCGGTACATAAGCTTTAAACCCTGGACTGTAATCGCCGATGAAATGGGCTATGTCAGGCGGCATATCACGAGAAAACACGCAGAAGCATTACAGAGCTTTGAAAAAATTCACACAGAAATTTTGAAAAATGTCCCTAAATGTCCTTGAATGTCCCTCTTGACATGGTATATTATTATACTTGGAAATATAGTAAAGCCGTGTTGAGAAGTCAATGCGGCTTTTGCTTTTGGAGAAGCTATGAATAAGAGATGTAAGAAATGCGTTTGGCTTGAGAGGATCAACGCTCAAACGGCATATTGTATGTTTAAACGGTGCATTTATGGAAATTCGAGAGAAAAAGATAAAAGAACTGATACCTTACGAAAAGAACCCGAGAAAGAACGATGCAGCGGTTGAGTATGTCGCAAATTCAATTAAAGAATTCGGGTTTAAGGTGCCGATAGTCATTGACAAAAACGGTGTGATCGTATGCGGCCATACACGGTATAAGGCGGCGCAGCGGCTGAAGCTGAAAACCGTGCCGTGCATTATCGCCGATGATCTCAACGATGAACAAATAAAGGCGTTCAGGCTGGCGGATAACAAGGTCTCGGAAAAATCCGAATGGGATTTCGATTTGCTTTATGAGGAGCTTGACGGCATATTTGATATTGATATGGAGGAGTTTGATTTTGACTTGCCGGAGGAGCAGGAGACGCCCGACGAGCCGAAAGAAAACCACCGTGAGGCAACCTACAAGAAATATAATCTTGAATTGGTGGACGGCACAAGGCTTGACGGCTTTTATCAGATGCCGATTATTCATAAGGAAGATTTTATCCCCGAGGACTTAATCGGGTTTAACTATATGCTTACGGCAAAGGATAAGAATGTCGGTATTCATTGCTTTGTTGACGATTATCAATTTGAAAGGCTTTGGACTTCGCCGCAGGAATATGTTGAGAAGATAGCCGAATACGATTGCTTCTTATCTCCCGATTTCAGTCTTTATATGGACATGCCTATGGCGATGAAGATATGGAACATCTATCGAAGCCGACTGATAGGTCAGTTTTTGCAGGACTGCGGAGTATGTGTTATTCCGACGATATCATGGGCGGAGCCCGAAACGTTTTCTTTCTGCTTTGCCGGCATAGAGAAAGGCTCGGTCGTTGCGGTATCGACTATCGGAGTAAAGCGTGAAGAAACTTCTTTTCACGTCTGGAAAACAGGTATGGACGAAATGATACGTGTGCTTGAGCCGGCTGCTATTCTCTTTTACGGCGGCGAGGTCGAATACGATTACAAGGGAATAAAGGCTGTTTATTACGGTAATCATGTGACGGATAAGTTTAAAAAGGATGTGAAATAATGGGAGGCAGAGGCGCATCAAGCGGAATGTCTCATGACAAATACGGAAAGCTGAGATACAGATATGGTACTGAGTATTCGACGGTTCACCAGTCGGGAAATATTAAGTTTATAAAAAAGAATGTTGCAGATGCAGAACTGTTTGAAACAAGAACCAAAGGCAGAGTTTATGCGGAAGTAAGTAAAAATGAAGTTAAATCAATACATTATTTTGATAACGACTTAAAGAAAAGTAAAACAATAGATTTAACGCATTATCACAAAAAGATGAAACCTCATGTACACCACGGATATTTTCATAATGAGAATGACAATTCAAAAGGAGCTACTCGTCTTTCTAAAAAAGAAAAGAAGATGGTTGATTTTGTGATAAAAGAGTGGTATAATACTAATAGTAAGTAGTAGTGAAGGAAGCAGCACGCCTTGATTGAGGAAGGTTCGGTGCAAGTCCGAATGCTTACTGAGGGCACAATTAAGTGCCCTTTCTTTATGTTATACAAGAATAAAGCCGTTGGCTATTTTACAGTCAGCGGTATTTTTATACCCAAAAACAGGAAGAGGCGATTATATGATAAAAATAAATATACAGCTTTTCGGCGGCAGAGGAGCAAGCTCGGGTGCTAATACTTCAAATAAGCCGTCAGCTCTTGAGGTATTTAAAGAAAGCGCAAATCAATTCAAAAGAGCTTTGCAGAACGGCAAGGAGAACAAAGCGGCTATTGTCGAGTATACGGATGTGACAGGAAAGACTGTTAAAAGATACTGGGACGGTTCTACATACAGAGACCGACCCAGTTCAATGTACAACTCTTTAAGCAATAAAGATATGTCGGGTACTTTTAAATCAAAATTTGAAGAACCGAAAGATTGGAGAAAACGCTCAAAGAGTAAATAAGGTGGTAATGTGGCGAATGAAGAAAACTTAAAACCGTTTACAAGTAATCGAAGCAGTGAGGAAGCAGTGAGAAACGGCAAAAAAGGCGGTGTTGCGAGCGGAAGGGCACGGCGCAGAAAAAAGCTGTTAAAAGATACGGTCAATATGCTTTTAGCTCTGCCGATGCAGGAGGGGCAGCTCGACAGGCTGACGGATTTAAAATCAATCAAGGATAAAAATATCACGGTTGAGGAAGCTATGGTATTAAAGCAGATACAAAACGCTATGAAGGGCGATCTGAAAGCTTTTGAAAGCATAATCGCACTGTCCGAATCTCATAACAAGGCAGGCGAGCAGCCGAAAGCACAGGAGACCGACAACGCATTTATTGAAGCGCTGAACGGCAAGGCTGCGGAGGCGTGGAACGATGCAGAAAAGGAATAAATTCAAATGGGAACCGTTCAGCAATAAGCAGCTAAAGGTTATGACTTGGTGGTGCGATAATTCACCCGTCAAGGACTATGACGGCATTATAGCCGACGGAGCGGTCAGATCGGGTAAAACCGTATCAATGGCTATTTCATTTGTGAATTGGGCTATGGCACGATTTAATGAAACGGATTTTGCCTTATGCGGAAAGACGGTCGGAAGCTTGCGTCGTAACGTTGTTATTACGCTTAAACAACAGCTTCTGAGCCTTAACTACGAGTACGAGGAAAAACGCACGGATAATCTCATAATCATTTCAAAGGGGAATGTAACAAATTATTTCTATGTGTTCGGCGGCAAGGACGAAAGCTCACAGGACTTGATACAGGGCATGACGCTCGCCGGCGTTCTTTTTGATGAGGTTGCATTGATGCCAGAATCGTTCGTTTCACAGGCTGAGGCACGATGCAGCGTTGAGGGCTCAAAGCTATGGTACAACTGCAATCCGAAAGGACCGACGCACTATTTCAAGACAAAATATGTTGATGCGATAAAGGACAAAAATCTTCTTTATCTCCATTTCACAATGGACGATAATCTTACGCTGTCCGAAGCCGTTAAAGAAAGATACCGCCGAATGTTTACGGGCGTTTTCTATGACCGAAATATTTTAGGCTTATGGGTAACGGCGGAAGGCAAGATATATTTTTCGTTTACAAAGGACAATGTAATTGCTTCTGCCGATTGGTATGCAAAAGACGGAAACGGTAATTATATTCACCCGTTGAGAAAAAATATATCAATATGCACCATAGGCGTCGATTTCGGCGGAAATAAATCAAGCACAGCGTTTACATGCACGGCATTTACAAAGGGCTTTGCCGAGTGCGTGACAGTCAAGGAGCGGCGCATTAAAAATGAGATCGACCCGACACAGCTTGAAAAGGAGTTTGTTGACTTCTGCCGAGAGTGCAGAGCGGAATATACGGTGCTTGCCGCTTATTGCGACTCAGCCGAGCAGGTGCTTATACGAGGGTTGAGAAAGGCGGTCATGAACGAGCACATACCTATTGCAATAAATAACGCCCGTAAGGGTGAAATAATAGACAGAATACGGTTTGGATTGACGATGTTTGCGCAACATCGTTTTTTTATTGTCTCAAATTGCCCAGAGACGATACAGGCGTATACCGACGCTGTATGGGACGATAAGAAAGAGGACGTAAGGCTTGATGACGGGACAACAAACATAGATAACCTTGACAGCTCAGAATACAGCCAGGAGCCCTACATGAAAGCAATGATAGATTTAACGAAGAAAAGAGGATAGCATGAATCCGCAGATTGTAAATTATTTAAAGAGCAAAGGAAATACGGTCATTGACGAAAACATTGATGACAAGCTTGAAACGTGGGAGCAGTGGTACAGAGGACACGTCGACCGCTTCCATTCATACAAGATATACGAGGGTCAGAAGAACCTCAATCAGAAAAGGCGCACGCTCAATATGGCGGCTCGTGTATGCCAGGATTGGGCGGACCTGTTGCTTAACGAAAAGGTTGAGCTTTCGGCATCGGATAAATACACCGAGGAAGTTTTGCACAGGCTTCTTGAACAAGTCAATTTCTATGTCAGAGGAAACAACCTTATCGAAGCGGCTTTCGCAAAGGGCGGCGGCTTTCTTATCCAATTTTGGGACGGAATGAAGGTCAATCAAAAGTACATTACGCAGGATAAATTCTATCCGATTTCTTTTGATTCGGGCAAGGTAACGGAAGCTGCTTTTGCTTCGGAAATAACGATCAAGGGTCAGACCTATACATATCTTGAGACGCATACAAAAGACGAAAACGGCTTTTATGTTGTTGAAAATAATATTTTAAAGTCGGAAAGTCAAAGCATTTCCGAAATGCCCGAGATGTACGGGGAATTGGGCTTGGATCAGTATATTTACACGCTTTCCAAAACGCCGACATTTCAGCAGATACGCCCGAACATTGCAAACAAGGATAAATTCGATTCGCCTTACGGAACAAGCATATTTGCCGGTGCAACGGATGTCCTTGAGGGCGTTGACATTGTATATGACGCTTATGTTAAGGAAATCCTTCTCGGACGAAAGAGAATATTTGCGAGGGATTCCGTTACCAACGTACACATTATGGAGAACGGACAAACGGTCAAGGTGTTCGACCCGTCGGACGAGGTCTTTTATCTGCTGCCCGAGAACAAGGACGACCCGTCTGCACCGCCGATTATAGAGAGCAATATGCAGTTGAGAGTTACCGAGCTTGATGCGGCGATGCAAACGCAGTTGAATTTGCTGTCGCAGGCGTGCGGCTTCGGAGCAAACGGTTACAAATGGGACAGCGGCAATGTGTCAACGGCTACACAGGTCATATCGGAAAACAGCAAAATGTTCCGCACTCTGCATAAGCACGAATCGGTTCTGAGAACCGCAATAATTGACATGGCACACAGCCTTTTGAACTTTGAAGCGATATATAACGGAGATAAAAGCATCGATTTGAACGCAACGATAACGGTTGATTTCGACGATTCTATCATCGAAGACACGGCGGAGATAAAAAGACAGGCAATGCTTGAATTCAACGCAGGTCTAATTGATGCGATTGAGTATTACAAGCAGATTTACAAGCTCGACGAAGAACAGGCAAAGAGCTTTTACAATGAAATGTTACAGAGAAAGCCGGAAGTTGAGGAAGAACCCGAGGGCACATAATGATTAAAGACATTGACAGCTTATCACAGCCGATAATCAATATTTACAGTCAAATTGAGCTTGATCTCATCAAGGAAATAGCGAGAAGATTTGACTTGAACGATGAAATCGGCGGTACAATGGAATGGCAGTTGAAAAAGCTTGATGAATCGGGTGTTCTCAATGCCGACACGGTAAAGGTTATTGCCTCATATTCGGAAAAGAGCGAGCAGGAAATACTCAATATGCTCAAAAAGGTATGTGGAACATCTTCATTGCATTGTTCTCATTCGCTTTAGCATTAGCATTCTTATCAGCTCCTTTAGGTGCAAATGTTCACCCTGTATCATTCTTCGTAAGCTACTTAATTGCAATCGCTGTATTTGGTTTATTCCAAGCAGTATTTATGGCTAACGCAGGCGGATGTTGGGATAACGCTAAGAAAATTGTTGAAGTTGACTTAGCAGAAAAGGGAACTCCATTGCACGATGCTACAGTTGTTGGTGATACAGTAGGTGATCCATTCAAAGATACTTCTTCAGTAGCTATGAACCCAATCATCAAATTCACTACATTGTTCGGTTTATTAGCAATGGAAATTGCTATCAACCCTGCATTCCAAAAATACGCTCCGGTAGTTGGTGTTGTATTCTTACTTGTAGCTTTAGTGTTCGTATGGAGAACATTCTACGCTATGAGAATTCCTGAAAGAAAAGACTAATTAATTAGTTTATAATTTCGAAAGGCGGTCATGCTTAAATAAAAATGACCGCCTTTTTTTTT
>ERZ780075.263-NODE-263-length-26970-cov-4.816236_pt1 | contig 26970 bp, 30 predicted proteins | sample MGYA00511839_ERZ780075 | MGnify/ENA primary metagenome ERZ780075 (study PRJEB29588, sample SAMEA2155953) | human gut metagenome | biome: human gut; feature: human-associated habitat; material: faeces | place: Denmark | collected 2008/2010 ...
CAACACAAGTGGCTGCCCCCATCGCCGCTACGGCATGCTCCGGCGGCGACAAAGCCAAAGAGGAAAAGAAAGCCGCCGATGGCACAATGAATGTGGAGGTGGCCAAAACAGACTACCGCGAGGTGGACCAGGTCAATTCGTTCACAGGCACCGTGGAAGCCGACGTGACAAACAACATCGCCCCGCAGTCGCCTATGCGCATACGCAAGGTGTATGTGGAGGTGGGACAGCACGTGTCGGCAGGACAGAAACTTGCCGATATGGATCCTGCAAACCTCGATCAGGTGCGCCTGCAGATGGAAAACAACCATCTTGAGTTCAAGCGTGTGGACGAGCTGTTTAAAATCGGCGGATGCTCAAAGTCGGAATGGGACGCCAAAAAGATGGCATACGACATCTCGCGCCGCAACTATGAGAACCTTGCCGAGAACACGCGTCTCATCAGTCCTATCAGCGGCGTCGTGTCGCAGCGCAACTACGACAGCGGCGACATGTACAGCGGAGCCAGCCCGATTTTTGTGGTGGAGAAAATCCGCCCTGTCAAGATGAAGGTCAACGTCTCGGAGTCGCTATTCACCAAGATAAAGAAAGGCATGAACGTAGACTTCACCCTCGATGTCTACGGCGACGAGGTGTTTACCGGCAAGGTCAATATCGTTTATCCGACCATTGACCCGTCGACCCGCACATTCACCGTTGAGCTTCTGATTGCCAATGCCGATGAGCGTGTGCGCCCGGGAATGTATGCCCGTGTCACTATCAATCACGGACGCGCCAAGCACGTTGTGGTGCCCGACCGCGCCGTGCAGAAACTTGTAGGCTCTGGCGACCGCTATGTGTATGTTGTCAAGGGCGACAAGGCAGAGTACCGCAAAGTGGAGCTCGGACAGCGTCTCGACACCGAATATGAAATCCTCAGCGGAGTGAATCCCGGCGAAACGGTTGTCGTGGCTGGGCAGTCGCGTCTGAAAAACGGCGCCAAAGTGAAGATTGTGAAGAAATAACAAAAGGATTGCCCTATGAGTATATATCAGACAGCCGTCAAGCGGCCAATCACAACAATCCTGATTTTCCTCGGCATCGCCATCTTCGGACTGTTCTCGTTGACGCGGTTGAGCATCGACCTCTATCCCGACATCGAGACCAACTCCATCATGGTGATGACTACCTATTCAGGTGCGAGCGCGGAGGACATAGAAACGAATGTCACGCGTCCGCTGGAAAATATGCTTAACGGCGTGAGCGACTTGAAGCACATCACGTCGCAGTCGAAGGAAAACATCTCCATCATCACGCTGACGTTTGAATACGGCATCGACATCGATGTGGCAACCAACGACGTGCGCGACAAGCTCGACCGCGTCACCACGCTCCCCGACGGAGCGCAGAAGCCTATTCTGTTCAAGTTCGGCACCGACGACATCCCTATCCTCATCCTTTCCGTGTCGGCAAAGGAGAGCATGACGGGATTGTATAAGATTCTCGACGACCAGGTGGCAACGCCGCTGGCACGCGTGTCGGGCGTGGGCTCGGTCTCGATTTCCGGTATTCCCGACCGTGAGATACAGGTGCTTTGCGACCCTTACAAACTCGATGCCTATGGCATTTCGATAGAGCAGATAAGCCAAGTGCTTGCCGCCGAGAATCTCAATGTGCCGGCGGGCACAATTGACATCGGCTCGAATGTCTACTCAATGCGTGTGCAGAAAGAGTTTGCCGACGTCAACGAGATGCTCGACCTCGTGGTGGGCACCTACAGCGGAACGCCGGTCTATCTGCGCGACGTGGCGCATATCGACGACGCGCCGCAGGAGCGCGCCCAGGAGGCGTATACCAACGGCGAACTTGGCGGCATGATTATCGTTCAGAAGCAGTCGGGAGCCAACTCTGTCGAGATTTCCAAGGCTGTTAAAGCCCGTTTGACACAAATAGCGAAAAACCTTCCGAGCGATGTGCATATCGGCTTGATTGTCGACACGTCCGACTATATCATCAACACGATAGAATCGCTGAAGCACACCATCCTCATCACGATGCTCATTGTCAGCTTTGTGGTGCTGCTGTTCCTCGGACGCTGGCGCGCCACGTTTGTGATTGTGCTCACAATCCCAATCTCGCTGCTTTCGGCGCTCATCTATCTGCTTGCCACCGGCAACACGATGAACATCATCTCGATGAGTGCGCTCTCGATAGCCATCGGTATGGTGGTCGACAACGCCATCGTGGTGCTTGAGAACATCACCACCCACATCGAGCGCGGCAGCCGTCCGCGCCAGGCGGCGATGTTTGCCACCAACGAGGTTGCAATCTCCGTAATCGCCTCCACGCTCACCACCATTGCCGTGTTCCTGCCGCTGACCATGATCAGCGGTATGGCAGGAATCATGTTCAAGCAGTTGGGATGGATGGTGACAATCATCCTGTCGGTATCGACCATCGGCGCCATCACACTGACACCTACGCTCTGCTCGTTGATGCTGCGTCTTGACAAGAAATACAACCTGTTCCAGAAAATGGTGTCAAACCCGTTTGACGCATTCTTGAAAAAGGTGACCGACGGCTATGCCGCGCTTCTCCGCACAGCCTTGCGCCATCGCTGGGTGACGCTTGCCATCATCGTAGGCTTGTTTGTCGCGTCGATAGTGGTGCTGATGCCGCATATAAAGACGGAGTTCTTCCCGCAGCAGGACAACTCGCGAATCGGCATCACCGTGAAGCTGCCCGCCGGCACGCGTCAGGAAACGACGCGCGCTCTTGGTTTCCGCATCTATGAGCAGCTGAAAAGCAACTGTCCGGAGGTGACTACGGTAAGTTTCTCAGAGGGACAGGCCGGCGAGGACAACATCTTCGGCAGTATGCAGGACAACGGCAACAACATCCTGCAATACAACATCAGCACCGTGCGCTCGACGGAGCGCGAGCGGTCGCTCAGCGAGATTTGCGATGCTATCCGCCACGACCTGAACCAGTATCCTGAAATCCGCACGTTCAACGTTGCCGCCGGCGGCGGTGGCGGCGGAATCGGCGGCGAGGCGGCGGTGGAGATCGAAATCTATGGCTACGACTTCACTACGTCTGACCGCATTGCCTCCGATGTGTCGGCAAAGATGCTCAGCGAGGACTGCTGCTCGCAGGTGAGCATCAGCCGCGACGAGTATACTCCCGAATACCGCGTCGACTTCGACCGCCAGAAGCTCGCCCTCAACGGACTTAACATGCAGACAGCCGCTTCCTATCTCCGCAACCGCGTGACAGGCAGCGCGCTGACAAACTATCGCGAGGACGGCGACGAATATAAAATCCGTGTGCGCTACGACAAGAAGTTCCGCCAGTCGGTTGAGGACATCGAGAACATAACCATCTACAACAGTCAAGGCAAGGGCATCAAGATACGCGACCTCGGCAAGGTGGTCGAGTCGCAGACACCGCCAACCATCGAGCGTCGCGACCGCGAGCGCGTAATCACGGTGAAATGCATCGTGGCTAAAGGCTACGCTCTCTCTGATGTGGTCAAGGCGGCCAACAAGGCGATGGGCGAGATAGACATGCCTGCCGACTTCACATGGCAGTTCGGCGGAACGTTTGAAGACCAGCAGGACACATTCACCGATATGATAATGCTCATGGCATTGATCATCGTACTCGTGTTCATCATCATGGCATCGCAGTTTGAGTCGTTGACCTATCCGTTTGTCATCATGTTCTCAATCCCGTTTGCGTTGACCGGCGTGCTGATGGGACTCTTTGTCACAGGCACACCGCTCAGCATCATGGCGATGCTCGGCTTGCTGATGCTTATCGGTATTGTGGTCAACAACGGTATTGTGCTTATCGACTATATCATGCTCTGCCGTGAGCGCGGCCTCGGTCTCGTCAACGCCATCGTGATTTCCGGACGCTCGCGTCTGCGCCCGATTCTTATGACCACCCTCACCACCGTCATCGGTATGATTCCTATGGCAGTGGGCAAGGGCGAAGGTTCCGAGATGTGGCGCGCCCTCGGTATGTCGGTGGCATGGGGATTGTCGTTCTCCACGCTCATCACCCTCATCATTATCCCGACGCTCTATAGTGTGTTTGCCCGCATCGGCATCAAGCGTGCACGCAAAAAAGAGTTGAAAACGTTAAAGAAATAAGACAATGAAAGCAGTATTTATAGCATACAACCAAGCGCACGAAGACGACGTGCTGACAGCGATGCGCGAACTCGACATCAAAGGATTCACCGGATGGCCGTCGCTCGTCGGGGCTGGACAGCGCGGCGGAGAGCCCCACCTCGGCAGCCATGCGTGGCCAACGCTCAACGGGGCGTTGCTCACTGTGATTGACGACAGCAAGGTGGACACGTTGCTCGTCCGTTTGCGCGACATCGACGCGGCAAGCCCGCAGCTTGGACTGCGTGCTTTCACCTGGGCGGTGGAGCAGGCAATCTAAACGATTCAGAAAACAGCACGCTGAAAAGTGAGCCAAAAAAACGGCATTCCGGACGTTCAACGTCCGGAATGCCGTTCCGCTTTTACGCCACCGGAAAATGGCTATTGGTCACTGTTGCGTTTGAAAACCGCATAGTTGCAGCTATTTTTGCGTAAATAAAAATAGCGAGACAGACATGTCTGAAAATTGATAGTTTGTTGTTATATTTGTGCAATAATATGTAAAAGCAATGGAAGAAGAGATAGACACTGGGATACGGTTGCTTGGTTATGAACTGCTTGAAAAACTTGGAGAAGGCGGTTGGGGCCAGGTGTGGAAAGCACAGTCGGAAGCCGGTAAGGTTGTGGCGGTTAAAATATTGATGCCAAGGGATGGCTGGAAAAATAAAAACCGCGAACTGCTGATGGAACGCTTCCGTCGGGAGGTTTTAGTGATTTCGCAATTGCAGTCGCCGTATTCAGTGCATGCCATTGGAGGATGTGGTAAAACTTCGGGCGGCACTCTTGCTTTTGCCATGGACTATCTTGAAGGTCAGACGCTGCGCTATTACGTTAGCATAGGCAATCGTCCTACGGCAGAACAAATAAGACGTTGGACAGCGCAATTGCTTGAGGCGATGAGAGAATTTCACAGCAAGGGCATCGTACATCGCGACATCAAGCCGGACAATATAATGTTGTTGCCCAACGGCAATGTGAAACTTTTTGATTTCGGCATCTGTAAGTGGGTCTCTACCGACAGCAATTTGACCACACAACAGGCTCCGCGCACAGTGCTTTACGCTTCTCCGGAACAGTTGCTCGACTCAGACGATATAGATAGTCGTAGTGACTATTATTCGCTTGGCAAGGTGATATATTTCCTTGCCACAGGCAGAACGCCGATTGCCGGAATGCTTGGCGACCATGTGGAAGAGATTCAGGATTTCCTGCTGCGACATATCGTAGAGATGCTCACAGCGGAGGATTTGAACACACGCGCCGCCAATATTCGCACGCTTTGGCAAAACGACTTCAAATGGCTGCTCAGCGATGATGTCACAACCGTGGATATGTGTACCGACAAAGAGGAGCCCACATCTGTGGATTTGGGTATATGGGAGGGGGATTCTGACGACTATGATTCCCAGAACTCTGGTTTACACAATCAGCTAAATGAAAAATCGAGCAAAAACAAGTCGAAGATGTTCAAGTTAATAGCTATAATGCTTTGTGCAGTATTGATTAGTTGGTTCTTTTTTGAAGAAGATTTAAAGAATGCTCGAAAGAATTTCTCCAACGGGATGGAACAATTGGAGTTTTCAGAGATTGACGATACTTCAAACATTATGAATTTTAATGATAGCGATTCGTATGATGTTGCGTTAGAGCCACTGATATCGCCGAAACCGCCAGTATTAACGCTCCCGGATATAAAAGAAAACATAAGGCAGCAAGTCAATAGGGAGGAAGAACAAGAGTCCAACATTGATTGGAAGACTCTTTCTCCAGATGAGTTGGATTCCTATTGCCGGCGACTGCTGCCGAAAGCAAAAAGAGGTGTGGGGTCAGCAAAAAAGGAACTTTTTGAAATCTACCGCAACAACCAGCAGGACATCTCCGTGGAGGTTATGAACGAAATTCAAGCACTCGCCGACTGATTAGACAAGGGTTTCGTCACTGCAAACGATACGTTTAGTCACCGATGACTTCCGATGGAAGTTGTCGGTGACTATTTTTGTTGTGTAAACGAGAAAAACTTGACGCTATGAGAAATTTGATGAGATACTTAGGAATAGTTGCTCCTGTTGTGGCTGCATTCTTTGCATTGAAGGCTTTGGTGGGATGGATTCAGTCCATACCATCCAAAACAGAACATAGAACGGTCGCTGCGACTGCCGTGCCACTGCCTCGACCGGCAGAGTCTGAAAATGGAAAGTTGTATAGCTATAGGTATGTTACAAGGCGGATACGGCTTCTTGGTAGGTGGTCTATTGAGGTCAAAACCGTGATGCCGGAAGTGAAGCGCTTTCGCCCCGATCCTGATATGGTCAAGATTGAAAAGACCGGAAAGCGTATTGATGAGATGATGAAAAAAACCAAAAAATGGCATTTTTAATCAATGAAATTGAAGACTGACTTAAAGAACCAACTTGATAATGTAGTTGCTGAACAACCGGAATGATTTATCAATGAATAATTATCAACCACTTAAAACTGTATTTATGGAAACAAGAGATTTAGATGGAATCAACGTAGAGGAAACGACGACAGTCGACGAGCAAAGAAGCAATAAAGGGAAAACGTTTGCCAAGGTGGCAGCCGGGATAGGTGCCGGCGCAGCCGCAGGTGCCGGCGTTATGGCAATGGTTGACGACGATGTTACAACACCTGATGTGGAGCCGACAGAGCTCGTTGATGCGAGCGATGTGGCAGACGTTACGGCTGGGCATATAGCAGACAACAATGCTGCCGAAGCGTGGCCGCAGAAGCACGACAATGAAGCGTGGCCGCAGAAGCACGACAATGAGGCGTGGCCCGATGACAGAGACAACGAGGCATGGCCGCAGGAGCAGCCTGTGGATGCGGTGCATACGGTGAAGCTCGACATGCAGGACGGCGTGCTCTCGCCGGCGGTGCCTTTCAGCGGATATATGGCGGATATGTACACTCCGGATGGCCACAGCCTGCTGCTTGACGTCAATGGTGACGGAGTGTATGACATTGCAATGAGTTATGACGATGATACGTATACGATTAATGACTTGTCGCTGGTGGACGATGGTAGCACAGTGCGGCTTGATGACGAGGGCGTTGTTGATGTACTTGATGACGAACCACTTGATGATCAGATAGGTATTCCAGACGATGCTGTCGACGATCTGTCGAGCGATGGATATTTGTATGAAATGTAGGAACAGGAGGTGATGACTATGAGATTTACGAGGGTAATACTGTTGATTGTGTGTGCGCTGATCGGGATTGACGCATGGCCAGATGTCCCGTCAAGAAATTTGTATATAGACCGGAGCAAAAATCCGGAACGTGAAGATGCTGTGTGGTATGACCTGTTGGATATGCCATTGCGCTATCCCATAGGCCTTGAGCCGGATCTGAAGCAAATCTACATTGCCCTCGGTGGTACACCGTTGCGTCCGCATGAGAGCAGTGTTGAGAAGAAAAACGATTGGTTGAAGAAAGCCCGGATTGTTTCGAAGCGGCGGTTTACGCTCGATGTCGTGCATCACGACAGTGTTTATGACTTCACGATGACGATGGCCTCCGGCAGGCGGCAGAAAATCACAGGCACGTTCAACGATATGCGCCAGTTGCAGACGCTTCAATACAAGCAGGGACGCCGCAACGTGAATTGCGACAAAGGATATTCGTCAATAACTGTCAACAGGGGAAACTATAAGGTTGAGGGCTGTATAAGGACGCTGGAGGAAAGGTGGTGGACAGGGAGGTGTGCCGCTACACAGGTACGCCTTCCGACCCTCCGTCGATAGCCTACTACGATGCTGAAGGCAATCCTAAGAACGGTCCGGAGGGGTGGCACAAGAAGTTTGTGACGGTACAAGACGGCACAGTGCGTCTTGGCTACCGCGACGCCGGCAACCATAGGGTGGCGGTGGACCTTGGTTACAGCGACATTGTGTGCACTCCGCTTGACGAAGACGGTGTTATGGCAGACACTTCAGAATTTGACGCTTTTGTGTGGAAGTGCATGATGAAGCCCCAGTTTCTGGCGGCTGTGTGCAGCAGGGGAGCGGTCTTCGATGCATGTGCCGTAGAAGCTCTGCTCATGGCAGCGGATTACTATTGCAAAGATGGGGAAGACGGAGGAGATGTGTTTGTGAATCTTCCGGTTTCGCCATCAATGGCGGACCGGTTTCCTGGTATAATCGGTTGGGATGTGATTAAATATGGCGTAGGGAGGAAGCCTGTTGCGGTCAATGGTGTGGCCCGTTGCGTATATGGCTATGACGACAGCGGAGAGTTGGTTCTGGCCCTTGAGTATGACGCGGAAGGCAACAGATTGACGCACCCGGAATATAATGATGATTCTGACATTAACTTGGATTGAAAAATGATTCTGACATTAACTTGGATTGAAAAAATATTTGTAAATTTGTGGACTAACAAAAAACAGGATAATCGTATGGGAAAGAAAATCTTAAGTTTGACAATGGTGTTGCTGCTTGCCTTTTCAAGTGCTGAGGCAAAAGAGTCAAAAATAGAAACGTTGCTTGACGTGTTTGGATACAAAACCTCGTATCACAAAGACGCAATGCAAAAGTTCGGAATGACGGAAGCTGATATCCGCGAGTTCTATCAATCGTTCGCTCCTACGGAGCAAATGCTTGAAATGTTTGGCCTATTGGACAACTTTGATGAGCTTGGAAATGTTTTTGCTCAAGTTAAGCGAGAATTGAACGATGTTGCGGTCTTTCCGTTACAGAGAGAAGTGAAATGGACTTGGACTCCGGCTGTCCGCAGGTATGCGGCAGTTAACGGAACGACAATTGGTGCTGCGGCAGGTGGAGATGTGCTTTTGGGGATGTCTATAATGGAAAATCTGTTTAGCACGACATATTTGCAGGCAGTGATGAATCTAACGATGCAGGAAAAATTTACGGCTAAAACCGTCAGCGTTCCGAATACGGCATACACGGCAAAACTTGAACGTCTATTTGCTGCCAATGGAGAAGTTGAGCAGCTGAAAAACGCAGTGAGAATCAGCATGACACTTTTGGGTCTTAACCAAGACTTGCTTCAGAAAATTATGGATTTGACAGATTCAGAGTTTACGGTGCGGGCGGCATCCATTTATATGGATATGTTTACCGCTGATGAAATAGATGAATTGACACGTCTGTATCAATCCCCGGCAGGGCGTAAGTTGGTTACGTCGATAAAAAAGCGTCAGTCTGTTGTGGAGAATATGTCGATGGAAGATTTGCTGTCTGGTAATGTAATGAACGACTTGCTGTGTAATCCTGAGGATTTTGCATCTCTTTGTTCTCCGGTGATGCGAAAATATCAGGCGGCATATCCGTTCTTGTATGCAAAAACAATGATTAGTATGAAAAAATCAATAGAAAAGTTAGGACAATGAGTGTTGTAATAAATCTTGATGGAGAGCTTGACCAATGGCGCAGCCAGGTCGAGGCCGACATGTCTGCCGGTAAACTTGAGGATTTGGATTTCTCAGGCAATGATGCTAGTATGGACGCTTGGCCCGATGATGACGCAGGAGTGGACGTCTGGTCCGATGATGACGCAGGGGCGGACGTTTGGCTTGATGATGATGCAGGAGCAGATGCTTGGCCTGATGATGATGCAGGGACGGACGCTTGGCCTGGTGATATTGATATGGTGTAGAAAAATGCGCTTTGACTGTCTATGTATGGTCAAAGCGCCTTTCTGCATATGTGCTGTATAATTGTTGGGAGTTATTGGAAAAATACATATCTTTGTGTTTTGAAGTTATGAGAAAGGTCTAAGATATTGAAAATGAGCATGCATTATCCGCTCATTATGGTAATAGGTTACGATTTAGTTAGTTATCTACTGCATCATCCTTCTGCACGTTGCGTAACCTTCAAAGAACTCTTCAAGTGCAAAAGTACAAATAAAACGGGAGATTAAGACAAAATCTCCCTGATTTTTTCACCTTATTTTTGCGGGCTTTTCCGTAAAAGCGGTTTTGTCCGTCGGTACACCATCGCCCAAAAGGATTTTGGACGACCGTATGCCGACTACCGCATAAGCGGAGAAAAGGGCTTTGCGTCACGCCTGAACGAGCGATTATCGTTTCAGACTTATGACGCGAGGCCCATTTCTTTTTGCGCTTATGCCAAGGAGGTGCTTTTACGGATTTTCAGAGGACTTTTTCTTTTTTGCTGTTCCTTTGAGCCGTAAGCGGAAAGCCGTGCATGACCGCTTGCCCATGAATGGCACAAGCCGTCACCCACAGCAGGCAAACCGGGAAGAATGATTTTATCCGCCCGATCTGACAAGTCTGGCCGAACATATAAAATCATACTTCCTTGCATGTGGTTTGCCCGGTTTCACGCTTCCGGCGATATTCCTTTTCCTTTGAGGCTTCTTCTTTTTACGGATTTCTCTTTTGAAGTTTTTCCTGTCTAATCTGCCTCCACTTCCGTTTACCTCCATTTTCGCGCCTTTCAGTGGGCCGCATCAGGCAGTCATTTCCGTTCTGGGCGCAAAGGTAACTCCGGGATTGGACGGGAAAGCAAGGTCAAGCCTCCTGTTTCCGGCAAAAATCTCCAGCCCTGCGGGTAGTATTTTGGCCGAAAAACCTTGCATTCCCTAATCCCTACCTTTTCAAGCACCCGAAACGAAAACGACCGATGCGACAGAAAGACGCATTAAAAAAATGTCGGATAAACGAGAGGCAGATAGATAGTTTGAAACTCAACTCCCTCAGCTCTTGAATCCGCATTAAAAAACAAAAAATCAAAAACAGCGAAAATATGACGGCAACGGCAAATTTCAGACAAATGGCGCAGTACATAGGGCTTGCGATATGCGGCTTGATGGTGCGCACCGCCTTCGGGATGTTCGGCATCCTTTGGGACATCATCATGGAGATTGTAAACGGAGTGTTCCGAGTGGCGATAGGCGTAATCGTGGCTATCCTTTCCACTATCGCCTTCTTCGGATTTATTCTTTGGTTATTTACCCTTTAACCCCTACCGACATGGCAAAGAGAAGCAGCAAGACAGTAGAACAGCAGTGCAGATATTACGAGGTGGGCAACATCTTCGTGTATATGGTGGAAACGTACATCAACGGCAACATATCCGTGTTCCGTGAACTCTACCGAGAACTGAACAAGGACGCACGAAAGGACTTCATGGACTTCCTTTTGAGCGAGGTTGAGCCGACCTATTGGAGAGGAATACTGAAACAGACAATCTAAAATGACAGCGATATGAACAAGACAACGGAAAAGATACCTACATGGAGCTTGTGTTACCTTACGGGCGGTGACCGGGCGGGGCTGACGGAGGAAGAAGTCCGCTTGATAGACAAATGGACAAGCGATTGGCAGGTGCAAATCGTTTCGCCCCTCACGGACATGGACGGCAACGCACAGCCGTACTTCTCATACTATCCACTTTTCGGACTACCTGCCGAAGTGGAGGACTGCGACATACTTTATCTGAATGACAACCCAGCTAAAATTTGACGATATGAAAGGAACAGACCATTTCAAGAGAACGATACAGATGTATTTGGAGCAGCGTGCAGCGGAAGATGCGCTCTTTGCCAAGAACTACCGCAACCCTGCCAAGAACATGGACGATTGCATCACCTACATTCTGAACTATGTGAAGAACAGTGGTTGCAACGGCTTCACGGACGGGGAGATTTACGGACAAGCCGTGCATTACTATGACGAGAACGAGATAGAGGTGGGCAAGCCTATCCAATGCCAAGTGGCGGTGAACCACGTTGTGGAACTCACGGCGGAGGAAAAAGCGGAGGCACGGCAGAAAGCCGTCCGCCAATACCAAGAGGAAGAACTCCGCAAGTTGCAGAACCGCAACAAGCCGACAGCGAAGAAAGAAACCAAAGTAGAACCCTCATTATTTGACTTCTGACCATGAAACCGAGAAACAAGTTTGAAAAGGCTGTGCTTGCCCAAAGCAAAAGCCTTCGTCCGATAACCAAACGGCAAATGGATTGGGCTTTCCGTGAGTGCATAGACCATTACGCCTATCGACTGCCGAAAGGTCGCACCACCTGCATGGACTGCGGACACGGCTGGCTTATGGCAGAGCCAAGCGACAGCTGCACCTGCCCCAAGTGCGGTGCAAGGCTGAAAGTGCGCCAAACTTTCGAGCGCAAACTTCCGCAGAAGCAGTATTTCACCGTCCTCACCACGAGCGGAGAATACCAAGTGCTGCGCAAGTTCCTGCTTGTCGTGGAGATGGAGAAAGGCTGTAAGGCAAAGCCTTATTCGCTTGAAATCGGGCAGTATTGGTGGAACGCACAAGGGCGCATGGCGGTGGTGGGCATACAGCGTGTGTTGGGTCGCTACATCGACACGTTCTCCTTCGGCTCTCCGCTTGCAGTCCGCAGCGACAATGCGGCATACCGCCACATCGCCTATTCCCCGATATATCCCAAGTCCAAGGTTTTGGACGTATTGCGCAGGAACGGCTTTGACGGTGACTTCCACGACATAGTGCCGACCAGACTCATCCCTGCCTTGCTTTCCGACAGCCGAGCCGAAACACTTATGAAGGCAGGGCAATACCCGATGTTGCACCACTATCTGACATCACGTTTCGACATGGAGAGGTATTGGGCATCCGTGAAGATATGTATCCGCAACGGCTACACCATTTCGGACGGCTCAATGTGGTGCGACACCATAGACCTCCTGCGGCATTTCGGCAAGGACACGAACAGCCCGAAGTACGTCTGCCCCTCCGACCTCCAATCCGAACACGACAAGCTGGTGGCAAGGCGCAACCGACAAAGGGAACGTGAACGGACGGAACAGCAACGCATGAAAGCGATTGAGGACGAGAAGAATTATCTGAAAACCAAAGGAATGTTTTTCGGACTTGCATTCTCTGACAACCTTATACTTGTCAAGGTCATTGAAAGCGTGGAGGAAATGGAAACGGAAGGAAGGCTAATGCACCATTGTGTGGGCGGCTACCACAATCGGAAAAATTCCCTGATACTCTCCGCACGGATAGACGGCAGGCGCATAGAAACGGTGGAGGTGTCACTGAAAACCTTTGAGGTGGTGCAGTGCCGTGGCGTATGCAACGAGAACACCGAGTACCACGACCGCATCATCGCCCTTGTGAACAGTAACATGAGCCTTATCCGTCAGCGGATGAACGCAGCATAATATCAACCTATAATTATAATATTGAACAACATGGAAGTAAGATTTGAAAGCATGGTTTGCTTGTGGGACGATAAAATCCCCACGATGTTTCTTGAATTTGTGAACCTCCTCACTCTGACAACGAGTGAGGAGCAGTTAAGACGGGGTGTAAAGGAGTTTGCCGAAAAACACGAACTTGACAAGTTCTTCCATTACGGCTACGGACGCAGGCACTTTTGGATTCACCAACGCTATACGAGCAACCCCGAAATGGTAATGAAAAACAGAGTCCTGTCAGTACATTTTTAACGACCATTAAAAGCAACGATTATGGACAGAAAGAGGAAACTTCATTACTACAAGTATATCGTCAAAAGACATTTGAACGATATAAAGGCGCATATCGGATTATCCAAGAACGAAATGGAGAGAAGTTACTACCGTACCTACTATGCTGCCCAATTGAGTGTCTATGCAGAAGCACTCGGAGTGCAGGAAAAGTATTTAGAAAAATTCATTCAAAAATAGATGATTATGGCAACACGAATGACCGTTAACGGAGTAAGCACCTGCACGGAAGCAGGTACGGAGAAATACGAGCGTTTCCAATCGGGTATCGGCAGACGCAAGCGGACACTTGTGCAGTACGACTACCGCCACCCTTTGGACGGAGAGTTGTTCTCTTGTGTCAAACCCACGTTGGACGAGTGCCGAGCCGCACGGGACAAGTGGCTTACGGCAAAAGAAGGGAAGGAGGACAACCGATGAACGCAGCCTACCAAACGCTGATAGTGAAGTTCAGCGAGCCTATCAAAGTATTGGACGGCATCTTTGACGATGCCGAAGCGTGGGGAGTTGATACCCTAAAAGGGTGGATAGACGACTACGAGAGCAGCAGGTTTACCGCCATTGACCGCCATACGGCAGTCATCACAAGCGAGTACAATATGGAGTGCCTTATGGAGTGGTTGAAACGAAACACGCCCATTGCCGAGATAACAGAATGTTGAACAAGTTGGCGGTGTCCGCACCGCCAACCTAAAACCAAGAAAAGCATGATAGCAAAGACGATTTTAGAGCAGATAGGCGGCAGACGCTTTGCCGCCATGACGGGAAGCAAGGACTTCATAGACATGGGCAACGGCTTACGCATGAGCCTTGCGAGGAACAGGACAAGCGCAAACCGCCTTGACATCATCTATGACGCAGGATTAGACCTTTACAATATGCGTTTCTACCGCAGGACGTTCAGCAAAAAGACGTTCGAGTGTAAGACGAAGGACATAGCCACGCACGAAGGTATCTATTGCGATATGCTGGAAGAAATGTTCACGATGGTAACGGGACTTTACACCCGATTTTGAGAGGCGGGCGGCAGAAGCCGCCTACTTTCTTTCATGAGCATGATGGCGGGTAAGAAAGTAGGCAAAGAAACCGCAGTCCTAATCTACGATAGTATTCACAAAAACAAAGTTTTAGTCATGGAAGCAATCAGACAGAACGGAAAAATCATCCTGCACAGCGATGAGGGGACAAGCATAAGGATGATTTTCAAAAACCTCACGGGCAGGAATTTTCAAGGTCAGGAGTATGCGGATTATATCCGGTATATTGCAATCGGGACATGGGATTTTCGCCCGGCATCATCGAGCATTGCAGGGACGGTGAGGTAATCGGCAAAGGAAAAATCCCGAATGTATGAAAAGCGGAAAATCCGATGAAGTCGCGGCTTCATCGGATTTTCATTTGTCAGACACTTTCCATGTTACGGAACGTACAGCAACGCAAACTCCGCCTTTCTCCGTTTGAGCAGCATGGCGTGTCGTCTCCCCTTGTAATGGCAGAAAGCGATATATTCCCGGTAAATGTTCCTGTCGCCTGCCTCCAACTTCTTAATTAGCGTGCTTTTGGGGTATCGCTTGCTTCCCAAGAGCTTCGCAGGACCCACATTGAAAGCCAACGTGCCAAGCAAAACGCTGTCGCGCCCGAACTGTCGGAACATGGCACAGAATTTCCGCAGGTCTTTCCGCAGGAGTGCGTCCGCCTGCCGCTTCGTCATGGTGCGTGCCGAGTATTTCTCGCCTTTTTGTAAACGATGACCCCAGCCTATGTATGGATAGCAACCCTCCGAGTGCCAGCCCTCAAAGTAGCGCGTACACAAGAAAGCCCTCTCATGCAGGGACAGATGGTATAGTCCCGTTCCCTTACCTGTTTCTCTATGGCGGTTGCCCTGCGCCCACAAAGAGCAGACCGCCGAAAGGAAACAGAGCGTCAGTATCATCCTGCACTTCCTCATAGGCTCATAACAGGATGATAGTAACCGGCAGGCAGGGTGCCAACAACCTTTTCTTCCTCATCATCGGAGCGGTTTGAGTTGTTGAAGTCAAATTCCAGTTCGTAGGAATTTTTGAAGTTATCTTCTATTACCACGATGAAGTTGTGCGCCTCGTCACCCTGCGCCGTGTAATACAGCCGGAACTTCCCGTTTTCGAGCAGGTAGCGGTCATTGGGCAGGAAGGTGATGCCATTGTCCATTTTCAGTGTGCCTTCACCCTCGAACTGGAAATACCGGATGGTATAGAGGGTATTGGCGAAATCGCCCGTCTTTTTCAACTCACAGCGGATTTCCACCGTCTGCCCCTTTGTGACCTTGTTCGGCACGGGCATGGTTTCCACCGTAAAGGGATAGGATTGCTGGATGTCCATGTCGTCATCGCACGATACGAATGTGAATGACACTGCGGCGACGAGGCAAAATGCCAATGCCTTGAAGATTGATGTTCTCTTGTTCTTGTTGTTCAGTATGTTCATTATTCTTTGATTTTTAGATTGTTGTTCTTTTGTTGTTTTCTTGATACTTGTTGCAGGTACTCGTTCAAGTCCTTGCAGCCTTGATAGATGCCGGAACGGTCTGTCACCTTTCCTCCGTAGCGTGTCCGCAGGGCTTCCATTGCCCTGCGCCCTGCCTCGTCACGGTCGAGGTAACAGTCGATGCGCCCGTACCCGTCTAAGTGTTTCACCGCCTTACCTACGTTGGCGACGGAGTTCAGCACAAGGCTGTCACTCGTCGCCAAACCGAGTGTGGCGGCGGACAGGAAGTCCATGAAGCCCTCGAACACGCTGCACACGTCGGCAGCGGTATCTTCCGCCTTTATCAGTGACACATCTTTGGGTGGCACGCAACCCTTGAAGCGGCGGCTTCGGGTTTCATAGCCGCCCGACACGTTCGGAAAGCCGACGGCAAAGTACCGCTTACCACGCACACCGTAGTTCAGGCGGCAGCAGTGGCGGGATGCAACAGCATAAGGGATGCCCCGTTCCGCCAGATAATCCGTCAGTGGAGAGCGAAGCAGCGGAACTGCCTCCAATCTTTCAAAAACGGGTTCGGTCGGCTCCGGTTGATAGGTCGGCATTTTTAACCTATCAACCGTCATATTGGCGGCATCCGCAATGAACTTCACCTGTTCCATAAAGTCACCGCTTTGCGCCAACTCCCCGGCAAGCGTGAAGATGTCACCGCCTTTGCCCAAACGTAGGCTCGGTACAGAACGCCTTACTGCCTTTCGGCAGTAGGTTTTCCCGTACCTGCCCCCAAACCGTACTTGCATGTCTCCACGCATACGGCTCTCCGTTGATAACATGACTTTATTTAGCATGGCTGTGTATTTTGGCATAACACTTTTCACAGACAACCAATGTCTTCCTATGCTTTTCAAGCATCAGCCTGTCGCATTCAGTTTTTCCTTTAAGCTGATTTAGCTTTCTGACATGACGCATGACTACAGGTCCGACTTTTCCACATAATTCACATGTTCTCGCATCCAATCGCTCAGTAAGTGTCGGCTGTGGAATTGCGATTGTGTAGGATAAGTCGTTTACCTCCGTATAGTACATTGGTGGTTTACGTTTGAATCCCTCATTATAGAATTTCCTGTACCGTAATTTACCTTTTGCATCCTGATATGGCACTATAATGTCATTCCCAACCTTATATTTGTCAATGACTTTGCTTACAGTGCTATTGGTTTTTCCTGCAATGGTATGGTACATACTGTACTCCATGATGTATCCAAACTTTGAGAGCGCGTATGCCACGTTGTTGGCAATGCAGTAGTAGTTGTAGAACCCTCTGATTTCAGAGTTATATGCCGCCACTATGTCCTCGATTTTCTTCTTCATAAGATTGCCTCTGAACTTTGCAAACCAAACTTGTCGGCCATTTTCTACCTTGTATCTGATGGCGCTGTATTCTTCCAGTTTGTTCCGCACCGTTTCTATGGCGACCTTTAGGACTATCTTACCGTTGTAATAACGGGCTGGCACATTGTTCTTGTCCCGCTTGATAGCATCAGACTTACGGACTGAAACATCGAAGCCAAGAAATTTCGCGGGCTTTTGTGCGTTTGTTATCAATGTCTTTTCCTGTGACAGTTCCAGCTTGAGGTTTTCTTCCATATACTTGGTAATGTCCGACTTGATTTTAACGCACTCTGCCTTGCTTCCGATAACACCAATGAGGAAATCATCTGCGTATCTTACGTATCGAAGCCTTCTGTATGTTTCATCCATACTGTCTCTGCTCTCAATCTTTTGCCTTTCACGTCTCAGTTTCTCATACTCATCCCTAAGCTGTAATCTGACATCTGCATCCTGTATGTTCTTGATGCTTTTAAGGATGCGTTGCATCTTATCGCTAAGTTGCTTGTATTCTTTGGTGATGTGTCTTTCTTTTCCCTTATTGAAGCGTAGGGCGTATTCTTCCATATACTTGTCAAAATTATCAAGATAAATGTTTGCCAGTATAGGACTGATATTACCGCCTTGTGGAGTTCCCTTGTTTGTATTATGAAACTTCCAGTCTTCAATATATCCCGCATTCAACAACTTGCGGATAAGCCTTAGAAATCTATCATCGGCAATCCGTTTCCGCAAAGTTGCAATCAATACATTGTGGTCTATGTTGTCGAAGAATCCTTTAATGTCTCCTTCCACAAACCATTTTGTACCTGTAAATGTCTTTTGGATATGGGTCAATGCGGTATGGCAGCTTCTGTTTGGTCTGAATCCATGTGAGGTGTTTGCAAACACCTCTTCATAGACGGCTTCAAGAATCATGCGCACCACCTCCTGTACAAGTTTGTCCTCAAAGGAAGGAATTCCAAGCGGTCTTTTCTTACCGTTTTTCTTGGGTATGTATATCCTTTTTGCCGGATTAGGCTTGTAAGACTCATCTCTCAAAGATGCAATGACTTTGTTTATTCTTTGAAGACTCATCCGATTGATGGTTTTCCCATCCGTACCGGGTGTCATATTGCCTGGTTTGGCGTAAATACGCTGGTAAGCAACATGAAACATCTCCTCATTGAATAAGATACGGTACAGCCTTTCGAACTTGTAATCCGAAACTTTACCATGCTTGTTTAAAGCTTTTAATACTTGCTCAGGACTTCTCATAATGTCTCACACATTTTCCATTATTTGTATTAAGTTATCTAACTGCTTCCCTTCGCCATGTACAAGGCTTTCCCTTGCTCGGACTACTACGGAAGCTCCGTTCCCATGTCAGATATTCAGGGTCCTATGCCCATAGCCTTACGGCATTCTGATTTAGGGAATCCCCATTTGCTTTCACAATAACTGTTTGGCTCGGCAGACTGTCGGATGCGACTTACGTTCCTATTCCACTTATTGTGGTTGCTCTGAAGCCAGCTCCTGCTCCATTGTAATTTCGGTTTACATGGGGTGCTTCAGCCCGACGTGAATCAAATACCTTTCGTCGGGGCTGGTACGTGTGCAGCAGAACTATCGTTCAACCAATCAGGCTTCATCCTTGTGTCTGTCTTTTCCTCTCGCCATGCAGTCGCAGCTTGGTATTTAGCTGACTAATGACTTTACCGACATGCTTTTGTCACCTTTGGATTTCTCCTCCAGCTAAGTCGTTGAGGATAGGTCTGTTGAACTCTAACCTAATCTCTTGCCATAGAGATATTTATTGTGTAGCCTATATGGGCGCATCGAAGTCATACCAGAGCTGCTTCGCCACGTTCACACGGAAAGAGGGCGTGCACTCGTTTCGGTACGGCGCACGATACCACAGCTCGTTGCCGCTCCTTCGTACAGGCTCGTGCCCCAACCGTGCGAGGAAGTCCGCAAGGGGTATCCGCCTCATGTTTTCAATGTCCGTCCGTTCCATACTTTCCGTGTCAGTTGATGATGAACTTGACGCCCGCCCCGAACTGCGTATGGAACTTTTGAGTGTCGCCACCCCACAGCAGGCGCTCCCGGAGGTTGGCGAGCAGGGCGATACGGTCAGCCACGTAAAACTCCACGTCCAATGTCAGCGCACCGCCATAGATGAAGGCGTCCCGGTCATGCAGTGTCGAGCCGTCATGCAGCACCTTTTCGCCCCAATTCACCGACTCATATCCGGCGAGAGCCGAAGCCCCCGCATAGACGAACATGATTTTACGGGCATCGGAAAGTATCTTGAAATAGTAGCCGCCCTCCGCCGTGAACTGCGCCACGGGTATCTTGGTGTCCTTGTAGGGATTGTTCTTCAACAGGTATTCGCCACCGAACACCCATTTGTTCCCCTTCTTCGTGTATGCGGAGAGAGCCGCCCCGAAACTGTACCCGCCATTGTTGCCGCCGGGCTTGAAGCCGTCCGCCAGATTCGTCCTTACCTCGATACCCTGCATCTTCGGCAGGCACCGCTGGGCGTGCGCCTGCCCCGTGAAAAGGGCAAGCGACGCGATGATGATTGCGATGTACTTTCTCATGGTCAGTGCTTTATTTTACAGAAAGTTCGTCAATTGTATTGGCACGCACCAAATCCTCGTTCTCAATCACGAACGACTGGTGGCGACCACCGTTCTTCTCGTTCAGCTCCACCACGAGGCACTTGCCGTCGGGAATGGTGAACTTCGCCATCGTGAACACCGTGCGTTCGCTTTTCTTTCCCGGCACACAGGTGGCGTAGTTCTGCGCACGGAGCGGCAGGATGATCTGCTCCTGCACGGCGGTACGCTTCGCCACCTTCTTGTCCACGATTTTCCATGTGATGTAGTCCACATCAAAAGGCACGTTGCTCCGGTTCTTGATTTCCGTATGGAAATAGAGAAGCCCGTTGTGCGTGTAGATGCCTTTCAACAGATATTGGATGCCGAAACGCTTGCAGCCGATATGTTTCACCTCGCGCTTGTCCTGCTTGTGGATGGACTTCATGATAAGGCGCACCAGCATGGGGCTTTCGCTGCCTAATTCTTTCAGGTAGATTTCCTGCGCGTTGTTCGGGCGGTTCACCGCCTCGCCGTCATGGATGAAGTCGCACATCTCCACGTTGAGCAACAGCGGTTCGGCGGCGTACTTCACGTTGAAGGTATAGAAACTCCCGTCCTCCGTGATGACGGACATGTTGGTCTCGTTCGGGAAGTCCCTTACGGTAGCCTTCACGCGGATGACGTTTTCCGCACCGTCCGCCTTGCCCGCTATCAGGTCGGGCGAGCCTAAATCCACATAGCGCACTTCCGAGGGGAAAATGATGTGGACGGTCTTGTCGTAGGTCACTTCCAGACCGTGGGGCGGTATCATGCGGTCGAATGTCAGTTTCTTCGTCAGACCGTGGTACAGGTCGCCGTCCGCCTCCTTCTGCGGATAGACCTCCTTTGTCAAGGTCGGCTGTCCGTCCGTCTGTTGTTCACTTCCGTTGCTTTGTCCAACGGTTACATTCTCCTGCGCGTTGGCAGTTGCGATGCCCATAGCGAGGGCAAGCATCATGATTGCTTTTCTCATTACTTTGGATTTTAGTGGTAAATTAAAAATTGGGTTGTTATCTTAATTTGTTTCCTGATAGAGCATGACCCTGTATCCCGATTTCAGATGCACTTTCACGGTACGCATCTTTTTGGCGATATACTGGCTCGTGCCTTGTATCAGTCCTTTGCCTAAGTCGGAGGCGAGCTGCGCCCCCGCGTTGGTGGAGATGTTGATGCTGCTGCCGAGCGAGCCGCCCATGTTGGCGGCGACTTCCCTGACCGCGTTCATCTCCATTGAGTTGGGGATGAATATTCCGGGCTGTCCGTCCGTGTCATAGACCTCCAGCTCCACCGGTATGATAGTGCCGTCATATTCCAGCGAGGTGATTCCGATGCCGAGCCGTTCTCCCTGAATCTTGGCAGCACCTACCACCACCGCATTTCGGGGGATGATTTTGTCCGCCACCGCCATCGGCTCCAGCAGGCGCAACTTGACCGTCTGCCCGTCCGTCACGCTCTGCGCCCCATAGACGCACGCCGATATGATGTTCCTGTCCGATACGGTCGTGACACCCACTGCCGTGTTGAAACTGCGGTTGCGCTCCTGCGAGAAGGAGGCGACAAACTATGCATTGCTCATCGGCTGTCCGAGTGAGGACACCACCTGATGCGCCACCTGCCTCACGGGTTTTGCCGTGTTCTTTCCGGCTTTCCGCACGGGAGACGGCTCTGCCGCCTGCATGGTTTCTGGCTTGACGTTGTTATGACCGCCCATGTACTTTGCCGCCAGCTCATAGGACTTCTCCATGAGAGCCACTTGGTCATCCATAGAAGATGCCTTGCCTTTCCCGCTTTCAAGTTCCGACTCCAGCGAGGCGATACGCTCCAACAGTTCGTCCATCTCCGCATTGTCGTTCTTCGGCTGTTCGTAGAAATTGCCGAGCGTAGCATTGAGGTCACGGTAGGCGGCTGCGGAGGATTGGATAGTCTTCGGTGCGGACTTCTCCGGCTCTTCCTTTCCGCCGGGGTCGGCAAGGTCGAAGTCCCTGCCACCGTCCGTTTCCGCCACCTCGCGGTCGAACAGGTCGCCCAACTGCTGCATGGCGCGGCTGCGGTTCTCCTGCCGTTCCTCCATAGCACCCTGTTCGTAGGCTTTCGCCTTGTCGCCGATGATGAGCCGGTTCTCCTTGTCCGCATCGGGCATCTCGGTGTTGTAGCCGTTCACACCCGGCTGCTGCCCTTTGTCGGAAGAGGGCGCGAATATCCACCACATCGCCCCGATGAACGCCAGCACCATAGCGGGCAGCACTATCATCTTCTGCCGTTTCAGCCGTTGGACTTCGGTCAGCGGCTTGCGCTCATTCTTCGGCTTGTCATTGCCGGGAGCGGCTTTGTTCTCGTTTTTTGGTTCATTCTTCGTCTGTTCCATATAAATAAGGTATTACGTTATGATTGTTTTCAGGCTTTACGGACAGTTCCACCTGTCCGGCATGGTCTATCTCAATCCGGCTGCCGTCATTCCTGCCGATGTCATAGAGGGCTTTGCCGAAGGTGTAGAGGGCAAGCGCGGCAAAGGCGGCGAGCATCGCCAGCACGATGCGCCTGCGAGTCTTCGGGGGCAAGCCGTCCAAGTCGCCTTTGAGCCTTGCCGCCAGCATTTTCTTCTTGTCGTGGAGCTTCCAGTACGCGCCCCACAGCGATTTTCTGATACTTTTTCTTTTCATTGTCCTGTTAGCGTTTGATGGTTTGTAAATCCTTGTTCTCGATGATGGTGAACCCCTCGATGGTGAAGCCGTTGGGATTGTCGTCCGAACGGGACGAGTTGAGCAGGCGGCAGGTGGTCACGAGGCTGCGCTCGGTGACGTTGCTCTGCCGGATGATTTTCTGTGTGGCGTAGGTCACGGCACGGTAGGGATAGCCGTTGAAGTCGCACACCACGCTGTCCACCTTCAGCACTTGGTTGATGTTCCCCGCGATGATGCGGTTGTAGTACCCCTTCTCCGCGAAGTCCGAGTAGTAGTTGTACACGCTTTTGTCCGCCAGCAGCAGGGCACGCTTCACGTTGTGTTCTATCGCACTCTTTTCGGGCGAGAGCGTGAAGAACAGCTCGTGGAAACGGCGCACATGTTCCCGTGCCTCCGCCGGACGGTTCTGCGAGAGGTCTTGCGAGAGTGCCAGCATTAGCGACTTGCCGTTATCCAATACATAAATCTTCTCCCTCTGTCTCTCCGCGAAGCGGTAGGAACTCCACACGCTCCATACCGTCACCACGGCGCACAGCGAGAGGAAGACGATACCGAACAGGCGTATCTGCCTGAACGATGACTCTATGTTTTTGAGTGACTTGAATTCCATTTTATTCTGTTCGGTTTATTATTAGTTATTATTCCTGTTGTGTCCGGAGCGGTTTCCGCTTGTCGGCGACAAGAGGCGCACAAGTCAGCGACAAGAGGCTGTCGAGTCGGCGACAAGGGAAACACGTCCCGTCATGTTCGTTTCAGCAGTTTGCCGAAGCGTCCCACGGTGTTGCCTGCCGTTGCACCCGCCACGCTGCCCGCAAACCCTCCGACACGTCCGGCAGTCTGGTTCACGTTGCGCCCGTAGCTGCCCATGCCCCCGGCTTGGATGATCCAGCCCGCCACAGTCGGTATGGTGAAGTAGCCGATGATGCCGATGATCATGAACACTATATACACCCCGTCGCTCGAATCCAGCGAGAAGTTCGGGTCAGCCTGCATACGCTCGATGTCGCTTTGCAGCATCAGCACCTGTATCTTGGCGAGTATGGTGCTGAACATGTCCGACACGGGCAGCCACAGATAGACCTGTATGTAGCGGCATATCCACTGCGTGAGCGTGCTTTGGAAGCCGTCCCACACCGATATGGCGAAGGCTATCGGGCCGAGTATCGCCAGCACCACAAGGAAGAACGTGCGGATGGTGTCTATCACGAGGGCGGCGGCCTGGAACATCAGTTCCAGTATCTCGCGGAAGAAGTCGCGGATGTTCTTCTTCATGCTGTACATCCCGCGTTCGATATACATCCCCGCCATCGTCACCATGTCGGAAGGTGACCAACCCAATTCCTCCAACTGTTTGTCAAACTCCTCGTTGGACACCAAGTAGGCGGTTTCGGGGTTGCGCATCATCGCCTCATGCTCCAGTTTGTCCTTCTGCTCCCGGTATCGGTTCATGTCCAGCGTTTCCGCCTCCAGCATCTTCGCCGTGCCCTGCACGATGGGCGAGAGAACGCTGTTTATCGTGCCCAGCACCACGGTGGGGAAGAACATGATGCACAAGCCTATCGCGAAAGGACGCAGCATGGGGAACACGTCTATCGGTTCGGCTCTCGCCAGCGACTGCCATACCCGGTAGGCGACATAGAACAACGCGCCCAGCCCGGCGATGTCTTTCGCCACGCCCGCCATGTCCTCGCACAGCGGCATCATCTGCTCATAGAGCGAGCGCAGAATCTGGTGAAGGTTGTCGAACTCCATAGGCTACCAGTATCTTTCGTTCATACTGCCGTACAGCCCCATGATGCGGTCGAGGTCGTTTTTCTTCTTCGCACGCAGGTAGCTCACGCTGATGTTCTTGTTGGTGTAGTATCCCACGAGGTTGCGGTAACGCTTCATCTTGGAGTAACACCGCTCCACCACGTCCATGCGCTCCTTGTCCGTCATGGAGAGCGTGGTGATGTTCACCACGTTCTTCAGCTCCGTCAGCACGTCGTTGGATTCCTCTAACAGCTTCGTGTAGCCGAAGGCGATGGCTCCGAGTTCCTCCACCGTGAAGTTGTCGTCGCGCATCATCCGTTGGAAACTGGTCACGTAGATGTCCGTGATGTCGCCCACCATCAGTATGGTCTGCTGCACCTTGCGTGCGTCCTTGACGAGGTTGTTCACCGATTTCAGCGCGTCGTAATACTTCTTGCCCTGCTCGTAAATCTTTACGGTCTCCTGAAAGTTCTTCACCATGTTCGTGGCGGTGGTCGAGGTATGCACCACGTTCTTGGAGGTGTTCACGATGCTCTGCGCGATGTTGGACGGGTCTATCACCGCCCACTGTGCGCTTGCCCTGCCCGCGAGGAGCAGGCACAGGCAGATGGTAAGAGTTATTCTTGTTCTCATGTTTCTTTGGATTTAGCGGTTGATTATTTCTTATCGTACTCTTTGAAGATGTCGTTCAATTCCGAAAACGAAGCCCCGTCCATATCTTTGGAAAATGACAATCCGGAATGTTCCATATCGTCCTCCGCTTTCTTTGCGGAACGTATATAGTCCCCGCCCGGCGAGAAGGTAAGGATGTCCGTTGCCTCGTTGTAGGACACATCTATGCGGAAGCCGGTATTCATGAACAGGTTGCCGTTCTCCTCCTGCAAGAGGTAGGTCTCCGGTTTCAGTTTGCGGCGCAGTCCGCTCCGCTTGAACACCGTCACCTTGTAGGCTTCGCCCTCCTTGTAGATAAGCACGTCGGGCTTGCCCTCCACGCTTTCCCAGTTCCCGCACAGTTGGTCGCGGCAGTTGTCCGCTGTCTCACAGGATTGCAGCGCCATGACCGCCAACCCGATTAAACACTTGCTGACTTGCAGCATTTTCATTCTTGATACACTCATACGCATTTTTCTTTTTTAGTTCGTTGATAAATCTGTTTTACTGGTTATTGATTGCTTATTGCTTGTTTCTCCGCCTTTCGGCAAGTTGCCGGATGGCGGCTTCGATGTCGCCGCCCAGCTGTTCCGCCAGACGGTACACCTCCACCTTCTCCGTTTCCTCAGTCGTATAGGCGAGGTATTCTTCCGTGCTCACCTCTGTGGCATAGACCGCCGACTGCGTGCCGCCAAGTCCGACCCACACTTCTTTATAGAGCCTTGAAGGGTTGTTCGCCATGTTGATGGAGAGTATCTGCGACTTCTCCTTCTCCGTCAGCCCCAACAAGGATTGTATGGTATCAAACTTGTTCATATATTTCCTTTGGTCGAGAAGTATCTTGCAGTCCGAGTTGTTGATGATGCTCTCCTTGACAATTGGTGAGCTGATGATGTCGTCCACCTCCTGCGTCACCACGATTGCCTCCCCGAAATACTTGCGCACCGTCTTGTAGAGGTACTGGATGTAGGTCGCCATGTTCGCCGATGCCAGCGCCTTCCACGCCTCCTCGCATATCAGCTGTTTGCGCACGCCCTTCAACCGGCGCATCTTGTTGATGAAGGCTTCCATGATGATGATGGTCACCACGGGGAACAGCTCCTTGTTGTCGCGGATGCTGTCAATCTCGAAAACGATGAACCGCTTGGAAAGCAGGTCAATGTTCTCCGTGGAGTTGAGCAGGAAGTCGTAACGCCCGCCCCGGTAATATTGCCGCATGGTGGTGAGCATGTTGTCGATGTTGAAGTCGGACTTCTCCACCTTGATGTCACGCTCCGCCAGTTCCCTGCGGTAATCGTCGCGCATGTACTCGTAGAAGGTGTTGAACGAGGGGACGATGGTGCGGTCTGCCTTGATGCGCCCGATATAGGCACTCACGGCACTGCCCAGTTCCCCGCTCTCCGTTTTCGTCACCTTGTCGTCCTCCGACTTCCATAGCGTCAGCAGCAGCGTCTTGATGCTGTCCTTCTTCTCCACGTCGAACACGTAATCGTCGGTGTAGAACGGGTTGAAACTGATGGGTTTTTCCTCCGTGTATGTGAAATACACTCCATCGGCCCCATTCGTCTTACGCCGTATCATTTCACACAGCCCTTGGTAGGAATTTCCGGTGTCCACCAGCACCACGTGCGCACCCTGCTCGTAATATTGGCGCACGAGATGGTTCATGAAGAAGGACTTGCCGCTGCCCGAAGGACCCAGCACAAATTTGTTACGGTTGGTCGTGATGCCCCGTTTCATCGGCAGGGCGCTGATGTCGGGGTGCAGCGGGTTTC
>ERZ780075.265-NODE-265-length-26936-cov-3.976415_pt1 | contig 26936 bp, 27 predicted proteins | sample MGYA00511839_ERZ780075 | MGnify/ENA primary metagenome ERZ780075 (study PRJEB29588, sample SAMEA2155953) | human gut metagenome | biome: human gut; feature: human-associated habitat; material: faeces | place: Denmark | collected 2008/2010 ...
GGTTCAGCATCCTTTAAGCTTAAGCTGATCTTACCCATTTCAACACCGATACACTTAACGCGAACCTTGTCTCCGATATTTACAACATCCTCAACCTTGGCAACGCGCTCTTTTGCAAGCTTTGAAATATGGATCATACCATCCTTGTTCGGTGACAGCTCTACGAATGCACCATAAGGCATAATTCTTACCACGGTACCTTCATATGTCTTGCCAACCTCGATCGGATCTACGATAGAATGAATGATCTGCATTGCACGGTCAATGCCTGCACGTTCAATACCACAGATATATACAGTACCGTCATCATCAATATCGATCTTCACACCGGTCTCATCAATGATTGCATTAATGGTCTTACCCTTCTGACCAATGATTTCACCGATCTTATCCGGATCAACCTTCATCTGCTCGATCTTCGGTGCATATTCACCAACAGTCGGACGCGGTTCGGAAATTACCGGCTTCATACAGGTGTCCATAATGAACAGACGGGCTTCTCTTGTTCTTGCAATTGCTTCTTCTACGATTGGGCGTGTCAGACCATGGATTTTAATATCCATCTGGATTGCTGTAATACCCTCTGTCGTACCGGTTACCTTGAAGTCCATATCGCCGAAGAAATCTTCCAGGCCCTGAATATCTGTCAGTACGATGTAATCATCATCGGTATCACCGGTTACCAGACCACAGGAAATACCTGCTACCATAGCCTTTATCGGAACACCGGCTGCCATCAATGACATGCAGGAAGAACATGTAGATGCCATAGAGGTAGAACCGTTTGATTCAAAGGTCTCTGATACGGTACGGATTGCATATGGGAATTCTTCCTCACTCGGAATAACAGGAAGAAGTGCTCTCTCTGCCAATGCACCATGTCCGATCTCACGACGTCCCGGACCTCTGGATGGCTTTGTCTCGCCTACAGAGTATGATGGGAAGTTATAGTGATGCATATAGCGCTTGCTGGTCTCGTTCGGATCCAATCCATCAATCTTCTGGATCTCAGAAAGAGGTGCCAGTGTACATACATTACAAATCTGAGTCTGTCCACGGGTAAACATTGCAGAACCGTGAACTCTAGGAATAATATCAACCTCAGCCGACAATGGACGGATCTGATTGATCGCACGGCCGTCCGGACGCTTGTGATCCTTTAAGATCATCTTACGAACCGTCTTCTTCTGATACTGATAAATAGCCTCGCCTAAAACAGCCAGCCATTCCTCGTTATCTGCAAATGCTTCTTCTAACTTTGCAGTGATCTGACGAATGTTCTCTTCTCTTACCTGCTTAACATCTGTAAAGACAGCCTCCTCCATCTCTTCCGGAGTTACGATTGCCTTCATTGCCTCAAATAATTCAGCATGAACTGCACAGCTGATATACTCATGCTTCGGCTTTCCAACCTCAGCTACGATCTTATTAATGAATTCAATAATTGTCTGATTGATCTCATGTGCTTTGTAGATAGCCTCGATCATCTTAGCTTCCGGAACGATATTGGCACCGGCCTCGATCATAATAACCTTCTCACTGGTAGATGCAACCGTTAACTGCAAGTCGCCTTCCTTCCACTGTTTCTGGGATGGGTTTACGATGAACTCTCCGTCGATAAGACCGATCTGCGTCATTGCACATGGACCGTCAAACGGAATATCCGAAATACAGGTTGCAATGGATGCACCAAGCATAGCCACCAGCTCCGGACGGCACTCAGGATCTACGGACATAACCATATTATTCAGAGTAACATCATTTCTGTAGTCCTTCGGGAATAACGGGCGCATCGGACGGTCGATGACACGGGATGTCAGGATTGCATTCTCAGATGCCTTTCCTTCTCTCTTGTTAAATCCGCCGGGAATCTTTCCTACTGCATACATCTTCTCTTCATATTCAACACTTAATGGGAAGAAATCGATCCCCTCTCTCGGCTTCTCAGATGCAGTTGCGGTTGAAAGAACAACTGTATCGCCATAATGCATAAATGCACAGCCATTTGCCTGTGCTCCGACCCTGCCAACATCTACACGCAGAGTTCTTCCTGCAAGTTCCATTGTAAACTGCTTATACATATTCGTATCTCCTTTTCTTCGATTTTGTATAAGACACCGAAACAACTAAAAAAATCATTGCACCAATGACCTTTTTAGCGGTCTCGGTTAGCGTCTTACACAATCTGTTTTATTTTAACATACTAATATTCAAAAAACAAGTCAAATCCCTGTCAAACACTACATTTTCTATTGCATTTTTTATTGATCAACTGTTATCAGATCCTGCTATAACAAAAAAAGCAGACAACAGTCAAACTGCTATCTGCTTTCTGTAGTATTACTTTCTTAAGCCTAACTTCTCAATTAAAGCTCTGTAACGGTTGATGTCCTTCTTCTTTAAGTAAGCCAGTAAGTTTCTTCTCTGACCAACCATCTTTAAAAGACCTCTTCTGGAATGATGGTCATGTGGGTTAGCCTTGAAATGCTCTGTCAGATCGTTAATTCTTGCTGTCAGTAAAGCTACCTGTACTTCCGGTGAACCTGTATCACCCTCTGTACGTCCGTATTCCTTAATAATTTCTGCCTTCTTCTCAGTTGTAATCATGTCTTTATCTCCTTTCTTTTTATACAGCCGATACTAAGATACAGGTCGGAGTGTCCCGAATCCGAGCATTGGCTAAAATCACAACGCTGTTATAATATCATAGAAATCAAAATCTGTAAACCCTGACTTTTCATTCTTTTCCCAAAAATTTCACAGGAATTTCATATGGTAATATTGACTTCAAAAATACCACGGCTTAAAATAAATTTATCATTATTATACACAATAATTTCATTGAAACGGAGGGATTTTTATGTTATTTGGAGATAGTATGAAAAAAATTATGTTAGCCGGCATCGGTGCTGTTGCCGTTACCGCAGAGAAATCAAAGGAGTTGGTCGATGAACTGGTTGTAAAGGGGGAATTGACCGTAGAACAAGGCAAGGTCCTGAATGAAGAATTAAAACACAAGGTCAAGGATACCATTAAGGATAACGTCCAGATTCAGATTGTTCAGCCCGAAAACAAGACCCCTGCCGCTGAACACGTTATTTCTCAGATGGAGAACTATACTCCAGAAGAACTGAATGCGATCCGTCAGAAGCTGGATACATTAACTGCCAAGAAGCAGTCAGCCGATACGCAGGCTGCAACAGAAGCATCTGATGATAACGAAACAGAATCACAGGAGTCCGAGTCATGACTTATACCGCCAGAGCCGAAAACAAAAAGCGTCTGCAGGAAATTACGCAGATCATAAAGAAACATAATCTGGTTAAAAACGGACTTTCTCCGGAAGTACTTCGATTGTTACTGGAAGATCTCGGACCAACCTTTGTAAAGCTCGGTCAGATCATGTCAAAACGTACGGATATCCTGCCGGCTGCCTATTGCACTGAACTGGAAAAGCTTTGTGCCGATTCCAATCCTCTGCCGGTTGATGCTATTACAGATGTTATTGAGTTTGAGTTTGGCCGTCCGATTGAAGAGATCTTCCAGCATTTTGATACAAAACCGCTGGGTTCCGCTTCCATTGCGCAGGTACATGCCGCAACTTTAATGGATGGTCGTAAGGTTGTTGTCAAAGTACAGCGTCCACATGTTGCAGAGACCATGCGGGAAGATATTGCCATCATGCGGAAAATCATCCGCCCTCTGAAATTCGCGCCAAGCGTTGGCGGTGCTGTTGATTTTCATATGCTGTTAGACGAATTATGGAATGTTTCGCAGCAGGAACTGGATTTCCAGATTGAGGCACAGCATTGCCGTCAGTTCCAGGAAAACAACAAGGACATTGTATATGTGGCTTGTCCTGCGATTGAAGACCATCTGACCACCTCCAGAGTCCTTACCATGGAATTTATCGATGGCTTTTCTATTGATAACAAGGAAAAACTTCTCGAGAATGGTTATGACACCGGTGAAATCGGAACAAAATTAGTTGAAAATTACTTAAAACAGATTTTAGATGATGGATTTTTCCATGCAGATCCTCATCAGGGAAATATCATGATCCGGGACGGCAAGATTGTCTGGATCGATATGGGAATGATAGGAACACTGACCTCTCATGACCGTACTCTGTTAAAGGATGCCGTAAAGGCAATTGTTCATAAGGATAACAACGAGATCATCCGTGCGATCATAGCACTGGGAGCTGTAAAGGGCGAGTTGGATTATACCCATCTTTACTCTGATATTGATATGCTGCTTGACCGCTACTATTCCATGGATCTCGGTGACATCAATCTCGGCAGTATGATGCAGGATGCGATTCAGGTTATTTCTGAAAACCATATTGTCCTGCCACCCGGAATCTCCATGCTGGCAAGAGGGCTTCTTACCATTGAAGGTGTACTGGCAACCATTTCTCCGGAGACCAATGCCGTGCAGATAGCCAAGCAGCATGTGATCCGGGATGTCCGCCAGAATCACGATATCAAAAAGACTCTGGAGCATACCGCCCAATCCATGTATGTTTCAGCAGAAAAAGCATTGGATATTCCTGCTCTGACAACAGATCTCTTAAATATGACGCTCCGCGGGCAGACAAGATTTAATCTGGATCTTACAAGTTCCAAGTCTTTAATGGATCAGTTTGGACGTATCATGAACCGGCTGGTTGTCGGCATTATTACTGCCGCACTCTTACTTGCATCCAGTCTGATCTGTACAACCAACATGCAGCCTCAGACCCTGGGTATTCCGACACTTGGATTCATCGGTTATCTGGCGGCACTGGTACTGGGTATCATCCTGATTCTTGTTTCTCATCATAGCAAGGATAAATGACCGGATTCCATGTATCAGGCAAAACAGGAGACAGAATCGGAATTTTTCCGTTCTGTCTCCTGTTTTTTATCCTATGCTATAAGTATATCCCAAGCGATATTTATCTGCAATCTGTGCAATAAACTCTGAATTAGTCGGCTTTCCACGTTCGGAACTGATCGTGCATCCAAATATTTCCTGTAACACTTCGGCATCACCACGACTCCATGCCACTTCAATTGCATGCCGGATTGCCCGCTCCACACTGGTCGCCGTTGTATTATACTGCTTTGCGATTGTCGGATATAACAGCTTTGTAATATAATTTAAAAGTGCAATATCATGAACCGCCATAATAATTCCGGTCCGGATATACTGATATCCCTTAATATGAGCAGGGACTCCGATCCTGCGCATAACATTTGTAATCTCCGTTTCCAAATATGCATCTGCATCCATTCGTTCCTGTCCGCCCCTCTGACATGTCTCATAGCTTCTAACATCACGCAAACCGTTCTCCCTCAGCGGCTTATGTAATTGAAGTACCCGATTATATAATGTCTCAAGACGATAAGGCTTCATGACATAATAATCGGCCCCGGACTGGCAGGCGCAATCCATAATAACCGGATTGTCAACCGAAGAAATAACAATCACTCTCGGAAGCTTTGGAACCTCCAGATTCTCCATCAGCTTTTCCATAATACCCAGGCCATCCAATTCCGGCAATATCATATTCATTAATACAATATCCGGTTTTAAGAAAAGAATTCTGTCGTACGCCCCCTGACCATCGTACTCCACACCGACCACTTCAATATCCGGCTTTTGTCCAAAAAAATCCAGTAATCTTTTCCCCTCATCTTTGCTGTTTACAGCAATCATCATTTTAATCATGAAATCAACTCCCTTCTACAATTTCATTCTTTATTATACGTCGAATGTCGGAAGTTTTTTCGAATTATAATGGAATTCAAATGGAATTGATTGTCATTTTTTGTATTTTTTAATATTAATTCTAAACATATTTAGCAAGAGAATAGTTCCGATATACCGCCCAATCATATTCTGTCATGTACTCTCCGTAATACCGTTTCCCGGCATCTTCTTTTCCAGCAAGAAGATCATACAGATCACAATCCAGGAGTTCCAGATTAATCCTCCGGTTTCCCCGGGATGTTATCAGCAATTCTTCTATATCATACTCCTTCAGCTCCTGCTGCAATGTTTTACATAGTTTACTGCATAGAGATTGCGTAGCACCGTCTTTCGGCCTGTCTCCCCACAAGGTTGCAATAATCTGATCGGAATCAACCGTGCCGCCTTGTCTGTCAATCAGCATGGCTAACAATTCTTTTGCCTTTGCACTCTTAAACATAACCGGCTTTCCGTCCACAAATAAGTCAAAATATCCAAATGTCCTGGCATAAATCCTCTTTCGTCTATTCTGATATAACAGTCTGACCATCTCCAGTTTATCTTCTATTTCTCCCCTGGTATATGGTTTTAGCAGAACAAGCGTATGTCTCTGATGCAATATCCTTTCCAGATTTTCTCCGGATTGTGTTATATATAAAACTATTAACTGCGGATATTGCTCTGCAAGCTGTTCTCTCAGCTCCTGTCTGTCCTGTTCCGGCTGCCCATCATACAAAACCACCAGATCGATGGTTGTTGTCTGCAGACACTTCTGTGCCACCTGCGCCTCTTCATATTTTCCGGCAATTACCAGATCCGGCATTTCTGTCAGACATTCCTCAAAGTCCAAATCATCTTGATCATTTCCTAATAGTATGGCATTCATGACCACATCCCCCCGTCCTATATCTCATAATATCGGTCGTCAGGAATCATGGATACTCATTTAACTGATTCTGTTCAGATATGCTTCATTTACCGCAAGAACCTTCTCCATCGCATCCGGCCCCGGTGCTCCGATTGTATTTCGCTTTGCCACACAAGTCCTTAAGCTGATTGCTTCATAAATATCTTCTTCAAACACCGGACTTTCTGCCTTAAACTCTTCCAGTGTCATATCATCCAAAGCAATATTCCGCTCGATGCAATGCAAAACCAGTCTTCCGACAATACCATGTGCATCCCGGAATGCAACACCATGATTTACCAGATAATCCGCAGCATCTGTTGCATTCGTAAAACCACGTTTAGCACTGGCCTCCATGCGTTCCTTATTTAAGGTCATAGTATCGATCATACCTGTAAACAGCGCCAGACAACCCTTCACTGTATCAATTGCATCAAATGTCAATTCCTTGTCTTCCTGCATATCTTTATTATATGCCAGCGGAATTCCTTTCATCGTTGTCAGCATGGATGTCAATGCTGCATAAACCCGTCCGGTTTTACCGCGTACAAGCTCTGCAATATCCGGATTCTTCTTTTGCGGCATAATAGAGCTTCCTGTACTATATGCATCATCCAGCTCAATAAACTGATATTCATTTGAATTCCACAAAATAATTTCTTCGGAAAAACGGCTCAAATGCATCATAATGGTTGAAAATGCTGATAACATTTCAATCAGGTAATCCCGATCTGCAACAGAATCCATACTGTTCAAAGTTGGTCCGGCGAAATCAAGCAGTTCCGCCGTCATCTCGCGGTTCAACGGATATGTGGTACCTGCTAAAGCTCCGGCTCCCAACGGGCAATAATTCATTCTCGCATAAATATCTTCCAATCGGCTATAATCCCTCTTGAACATTTCCATGTAAGCACCCATATGATGTGCAAATGTGATTGGCTGCGCTTTCTGTAAATGAGTAAAACCAGGCATGTAGGTATCTACATTTTCCTTCATTAAACGATGAAGCACACGCATCAGTGCAATCAGAAGCTCTTTTACTTCTCCCAGTTCATCCCGGATATATAGTTTCATATCCAGTGCTACCTGATCATTTCTGCTTCGTCCGGTATGAAGTTTCTTTCCCGGTTCTCCTATCCTGGCAATTAAGTTTGCTTCCACAAAACTGTGAATGTCCTCATATTCGCTCGTGATCTGCAGCTTTCCGGCTTCCACATCTTCTACGATTGAATTTAATCCTTTTATAATGCATTCCTTTTCTTCATTCGTTAAGATTCCGACTGATGCCAGCATCGTTACATGTGCGATACTTCCCCTCACATCCTGCCGGAAAAACTTCTGATCAAATGAAATAGATGCATTAAAATTGTATACTAACTGATTCGTTTCTTTTGTGAAACGACCTCCCCATAACTGTGCCATCTTCTTACCTCTTTTCTAGAATTATAGGTGCTATTTTACACTAAACAGACTAAATTCTCAACCCCTATCCGGTTTTGGCACAGTTACTTTCTGTCAGCATTGCATTCCAGTTTTTCTCTAAAAGCATCTTCTTGATAATCATACATCTGTTTTTTTAATTTATACAAGTAACTCTAAGGATAAAAAATACAATATTCCACGGAATTTTTCCATATTATTCCTGTCGGTATTTATTTTTTTGACCCTTGGGGTTTCTGTACATTCTTTCAAGCTCGCATACAATGATAAGTGGAGGTAAATTATGGTAGATCAAAAGAAAATCGGCATTCGCATTCAGGAATGCCGCAAGAAACAACACATGACAGTTGAGCGTCTTGCAGAAGCCGCCGGAATTTCTCCAGAATTCTTACGTGCAATTGAATCCGGTCAGAAAGGTATGTCATTAAATACCCTTTCCAGCCTGGCTGTTGCTCTTCAAACTTCTGCAGACTACTTGTTATATGGTTCTTCTTCGGAAGAAAAATACACAGTATTGGTTCAAATTCTGGAATCCTGCTCTACGGAACGCATCCAGGATATTGCTCATCTGGTCAAAAATATTTTGGAACTAAGTAAATAGCAATGCATAAATCGGATTCCGTCTGCATTTTATCTCAACTATCTGAACGATTCAGGTGAACATCCAGCTGGTTGAATGGAATGCAGATTTTTTCTGCATCAAATGCCAGCTTTATATGTTCCATAAGATTCCATTTTGTTTTCCAATAAGCATCTGTAGGCACCCATACATGGACAAGCACTGTTAATGCACTATCACCGAATTCATCAAGCGCAATATCAATTGGCTCTTCCTGTAACACCATCGGCTCGCTTGTCACTACATCCTGAAGAACCTTTTTCACGTTTCTTAAATCCGCATCATATTCCACCGGCACTACCAGATCGATCCGGCGTTTCTCCTGCTTCGTCAGATTCGTCAGGCTTGTATTGGATAAGGTTCCGTTGGGGATTACTACCACTTTCCCATCAAATGTACGGATTCTGGTGTAAAAGATATCGATTGAAATAACTGTTCCTTCATTTCCATGTGTATCCTCTTTTATATAGTCCCCGATCACAAATGGTTTCAGAATCAGGATCAGCACTCCACCCGCAAAATTTGACAGACTTCCCTGTACTGCCAGACCGATTGCAACACCTGCAGTTCCAAGCAGTGTCACAAAGGAAGTAACCTGAATACCCATAATCGAGATGACTGTAATAAATACCAGAATATATAACAGGATATTTATGATAGAGCCTAAAAAAGAAGCCACAGTCGGATCTAATTTTGATTTGCCAAAGGATTTCCGGACTACCTTCATGATCCATTTGACCAAACGGAGTCCTATCACCAGACATATCAGTGCCAGCAAAACCATACCTGCTTTGCTCATCAGCCACTGACCTGCCCGCCTCATCTGTTCCTCCAGAAATGTCATATCTGTCTGTGCTGTCAGCCTCATTACCATACTCATGTTTTATCACCTCATCAACTAAAATACTGATTAAAAACAGGCGGTCTCCGTCAGAAACCGCCTATATGTTTACTTATAAAATTTAAATACTGATATAGACAATGGAGCAATGTATATGGAGATTGAATTCTCACGTTCATCGCAGACAACCTTCTTGCTTTGCTTTAAGGTCTTATTCTTCTTGCCTTCACCGCCAAATTGCTCTTCCTCACTGGTAAATATCTCTTTATACTTTCCGGGATATGGTACACCGATATTGTAATTCACATGTTCCACCGGTGTGAAATTACATACAATCACTAAGGTATCTTCCTTCTTCTCGGTCTTTCTGGCAAATACCAGCAGACTTTCATTGGACGCAATACTGTTGATCCACTCAAAACCTTCCGGGTCATCATCCAGTGCATAAAGTGCCGGCTCCTGCTGATACAAATGGTTTAACGCTCTGCAATAATCCCGGATACAAACATGCGCATCGAATTCAAAGATACCCCAATCCAACTCATCAGATTCATTGAATTCCTTAAACTGTGCAAACTCCTGTCCCATAAAGAGAAGTTTTTTACCCGGATGCGTCATCATAAATCCATATGCAAGACGCAGGTTGGAAAATTTATCCTCATAACCTCCCGGCATTTTTGCGATCATGGACCCCTTCTCATGAACCACCTCATCATGTGAAAGTACCAGAATAAAATGCTCACTGTATGCATATACCATACTGAATGTCAGTTCATTATGATGATACTTTCTGTACAACGGATCCAGCTTCATATATTCCAGAAAATCATTCATCCAGCCCATATTCCACTTAAAATCAAATCCAAGACCGCCATCAGCAACCGGATGGGAAACCATCGGCCATGCCGTAGATTCCTCTGCGATCATAATACAGCTCGGATACCGTTCCTTCATGACTGTATTTAACTGCTTTAACATATCAATGGCATCCAGATTCTCATTTCCACCGTACATATTCGGCAGCCAATTGCCAAAATCGCGTCCATAATCCAGATATAACATCGACGCGACTGCATCCATCCGGATTCCGTCCACATGGTATTTATCTGCCCAGAATAATGCATTTGCGATCAGGAAGTTCTTCACCTCCGGTTTGCTGTAATCAAAAATATAGGTCCCCCAGTGTGGATGCTCACCGCGGCGCGGATCCTCATGCTCATAGACACAGCTTCCATCAAACCGTCCCAGACCATTCTCATCCTTTGGAAAATGTGCAGGAACCCAGTCAATGATAACAGAGATTCCCTGTTCGTGCATATAATCCACAAAGTACATAAAATCCTCCGGGCTTCCATACCGGGCAGTCGGAGCATAATATCCGGTCACCTGATATCCCCACGACGGATCATATGGATGTTCCATAACCGGCATCAGCTCAATATGCGTATAGCCCATATCTTTCATATATTCCGCCAGTTTTACTGCCAGTTCCCGGTAATTATAATACTCTCTTCCGTCTGTCGGACGTTTCCATGCTCCCAGGTATACCTCATAGATTGACATTGGTGCCTTCGATGCTTCTACCTTATCGCGATTCTGCATCCATGCATCATCTTTCCACTCGTACTTCCGAAGATCTGTAACGATCGATGCATTACATGGCCGCAGCTCTGAAGCATTTCCATACGGATCAGACTTCATCTTCAGTTCTCCGTTTCTGGAACGAACCTCGTACTTATAAATCTCATTCTCACCGACACCCGGAATAAATAATTCAAAGATACCAGAATATGGAAGTCTCCGCATCTGATGAATCCTTCCGTCCCAATGATTAAAATCTGCAACCACACTTACACGTTCCGCATTCGGTGCCCACACTGCAAACAACACTCCGGCTACACCGTCCACTGTCATAGGATGTGCACCAAGCTTTTCATATATCTCATAGTGCATACCTTCATTAAACAGACTGATATCAATCGAATCAATCACCGATTCAAACATATACGGATCAATATATGTATATTCCGTTCCATCTTCTTTCGTCATACGGATACTGTAATCAAAACGCTTGCATTTCGGAATCTTTACGGAAAAAAATCCGCTGACCCGTTTTGCCTCTAATGCATATTCTTCTTTTGTCTTTTCATTGATAACCGTAATCTGTTTTGCCGTTGGCTGAAACACATTTACATAAATATCATCAATGCATTCATGCATTCCAAGAATATGATGTGGATCATCATGTCTTGCTTTTACCAATGCATCTACTTCCATCCAGTTTATCGCAAATACATCTTTTTTTATCTTCATTCTCTTCTCCCTTTACAATTCATGAATAAATATGCCGCTTCGAAGCTTAGGCTCAAACCATGTTGATTTCGGCGGCATCAGCAGACCTGCATCTGCAACTGCAAACAATTCCATAATTGAAGTCGGATACATCGAAAATGCAAGATACATATCAGAATCAGCCCGTTTCTCCAGCTCTTTCAGTCCCCGGATTCCACCTACAAAGTCTATTCTCTTATCTGTCCTCGGATCCTGAATTCCAAGCAGCTTACCCAATACCAATTTCTGAAGAAGTGACACATCCAGTCCTTCCACGGGATCTGTATTTAAGTATTCCGATTTTATCTGCAATTGATACCATGCGTGATCCAGATACATACCAATTTCTGCTTTTCTTGTCGGCGAAACCGGCACATCACTTTCTGTCACATGAAAGCTCTCTGACAGTTTCTGCAGAAATTCTTCTTTCGTCATGCCATTCAGATCCTTTACTACCCGGTTATACGGCAGGATCATAAGCTGATCATGCGGGAACAGAACAGACAGAAAATAATTAAATTCCTCTTTTCCCGTATAATCCGGATGTTCTTTTCTCCGCTTTAATCCAACCTTTACGGCTGACGCTGCCCTGTGATGTCCATCAGCAATATATATTTCCTGAATCTTCTGAAACTCCTGACAGATTGTCGTCACATCCGGCTCCGCATCTACGACCCATACCGCATGTCCGATACCGTCCGGTGACACGAACCGATAAACCGGTTCTGTCAGCTTGATGCGTTCCACCAGCTGATCAATCGTCTTTTGTGCACGATATGCTAAGAAAATCGGTCCGGTCTGCGCATTACAGGTATCCACATGGCGGATACGATCCTGTTCCTTCTCTTCTCTGGTATTCTCATGTTTTTTAATCACATTATCCAGATAATCATCAATAGAAGCACATGCAACCAGTCCGGTCTGTGCTCTTCCATCCATTGTCAGCTCATATATGTAATAAACCGGCTTGTCTTCCTGGATGTACATTCCTTCCCGAATCATGGAATCCAGAATTTCCTTTGCCTTCTGATATACCTCCGGTGCATAGGTATCTACACTGTCATCAAACTGTGTTTCAGCTCTGTCAATCCGCAGAAACGATAATGGTTCCCGTTCTACTTCTTTCTTCGCCTCTTCCCGATTATATACATCATATGGAAGGGCAGCAACCCGATCCACAATATCTGCTCTTGGGCGGAATCCCTGAAATGCCTTTATGTCTGCCATACCCAAAGTCTCCTTTTCATGTTTCTTCCGTTTCAATAAATTACAGATGGTTTTATTTTACATCATCCAAAGCAAAAATCCAAGCATAAATACAAAAAGAAGAAAAAACGGAACAAATCTGCTTGTTCCGTTTCTCTCTTTTCAAAAACTATATCATTTATGCAGAATCCTGTCGGTTAACCTCTTAGTTTCTTAACAGTTTCCTTTAAGGATTCATCAAATTCTTCTTCTGATGAGTTTTCGAATACAATTAATTCTTTGATATTTGTTGGTGGATTATAATTCTGAGATGCTACATATTCATCCCAGTGCTCCAGCTTCCATGTATCACGATCTGAGTTTCTCTTGATCATTCTCTGATGGCATACATCAATCCGGGTATTTACCCATACAACTACGAGTGCTGCATCTTTCTTTGCAAGACGCTCACGCAGCTTATTTAAATAATCATCATCCCGAATCTCATCTGTGAAAGGTGCATTGATCAATACAGTATCATTATATTCCAAAGCTTCCATCGCAATATCCAAAATAGCATAATACTCATAATCACGAATCTCTTTCTGGAAAAAGTCTGATGAACGATTATACTCCTGGTGTGCTACCTTAAATATCTGCTTTGAAAGTACAATCAATGTATCTTTGTCAAGATATACACAATTTGTTAATGCCTTCGCCAGCTGTTTCGTTACATGTGTCTTTCCGCAAGCCGGTGGTGAAGTAACTAAAATCAAGTGTTTCATTGTTGTTCCTCCTGGTTATTATCACTACTGAGAAAGTTTAGCATATATTTTCCTCTTCTGCAATATTAAAGTCATAAAATATGACAGCATACTGACATATTTGTCATTCAATGGCGACCGCCTCCGCCACTGTGACCGCCTCCGCCGCCACCACCGCTATGGCCGCCTCCGCCACCGCTGCTGGAGCTCTCAATATGACGGCTGGTCGTATGCTTGGAAATAAACTGGTCTTCTCTTGCTGCCAGGCTGCCTAAACCGCCTTTTACATAGGTAGACATATCTGTCGTTTTTGTTCCAAGCTTTTTCCCTAAATTCAATAAAACAAAAACAGCTACTACAACAAGTGGTAAAATAAACACCCATTTGTCTTTAATATGAACCTCTGCAACATTCGGACTTACCATATCTGCAGCCAGATGATTCAGCATGCGGCAATAACTCCGATACGGATTTGTATTGGAATATTCCCAGACATCATTTTCTAATTCCAGTAAGCGGTCACCGCTCAGATAAATCTGATATGCTTTTTCAAAAAAACTATCCCCTGATGCGCCATGGTAGGCCAAAAATGCAGACTCAGCATATCCATTCAGATCATACCAGTTATCTACATAAATCACACCTGCTCCGACAGAGTCACCTGCATTCGGTTTCGATATATGCCCGTCATAACCAAACTTAAAATATTCATAAAAATCTTCCGCAAAATTGATCGTCCGGTTATAGCTTGAATCATATGGATCACTTCCGACATCCTCATCGATCGTTACGATCACGATATCAAGTCCGAGCTGAGCTTCCCGCTTTGCAATCTTCTGCTCCAGCTTCTGTTCCTGCTTATCTGTCAGTACATCTGCATAATCAAACACACGCTGCGTGGTTGTACACTTTGTATTATTCCGCTCCGGTACCTGTGCCTTATGGGCAGCAAGCATTGCCTTCTCATACGCGAACGGAATGATTGCCAGTGCCAGTGCTATGATGCAGAGTACAATTATAAAAGTTCTAAATTTTTTCATCTTAGAATACCTCCACAAAATATTGTAATGCCAGCATCAACAGCATTCCGACTATCAACAGACTTCCACCGGAAAATACGATTCTTCCAATGCTTTTAGGCATTTTTCCATATACTTTCCCTGTCTGTCCATTAATATAATATTCCAGGTCTTTTCCATGATAACGATATACATACTTCCACACCGGCAGCATCGCAAATTCTCTGGCTCTTGCCCTATGTTGAATATCATTTCTGGATGGTATCAGAGACGTATATCCGGTCATAGTTGCTTTCAGCTGTGCATCTGCATCTCTGTCAACCTTGGTTTTTGCCCTTCCTTCCAGTTCATCCGGCGTCTGATTATAGGTCTCCGCCTCAAATCCGGACATATACTTTGCTTCAAATTTCTGTAGTTGTTCATAGGAATACGGCTCCATCAGATCCATGATCCCATCCGACATTTTAATGGATGCGTCCACCGGAACCCGGTTAAAATCAAGCTCCATCCTTCTGTATACATGATACTTGGAGGTCTCTGTATACTCTGTATCACCGCTTCTCCAGGTTCTGACCTTTGTTCCGATACCGTCCCATTCTGCGGTCACATCATAACTGTATAGCCAGAATGGAACATAATCGCCTTCCATTTTCTCCAATGTCCGCTGAGACAGAAAATCTCCCGGACAAAACAACCGGTCTTTAAACTCTTTTCGTAACAATTCTGTTGCCTGATCTTTGGTAAAACGAAACGGAAGTACCAGATCCGGTCCGTACGGATAGGTAATCTTCTCATCAATAATTGTATATGTACCACAATATTCACATTTTGTTGCCGAAGTAAAATCTGTAACCGTTAATTTACCTCCACAGGACGGACAGGCATAACAATCATCCTGTTTTACGATTTCCTCCGAATCTATTGCATTGCAGCTTAAGCATAGCATTTTCCCTTTCTCGGGATCATATACCATATTACCGCCGCAATTTACACATTTAAACTGCATAGTCTCCTCTCCCTTTCCGATTCTATTTCAATGTCCCGTTTTCCATCTGCTCCTGAACATTTGTATCCTTTGCATCATGTTTTGGATCTGAACATGCTGTAAGTCCTGCCAGCATCAAAACAGCCAGTCCGATCACCAGTATCCGTTTCATCTTAACATCCTCCCAAAAATTATAATAAAAAAATTATAACATAATTCACCAATACAAGCAATCTTACATACTATATCATTGTAATCTTATCATTGGAGGCAATGACATGAGCGATTTATCAGCAACTCAGTGCGGCGGATGCGGAGGCTGCAATTGCGGTTTCGGAGGAAATAACGGTTCCTGCTGGATCATCATTCTGCTGATCTTATGCTGTGGATGCGGTTGTGGAAACAATGACGGTTGTGGTTGTGGCAGCAACGGTGGCTTTGATTCCTGCTGGATCATCATTCTGCTGATCTTATGCTGTGGATGCGGCAACATCAGCGGTTGTGGCTGCGGTAACAACGGTGGCTGTGGTTGCGGCTGCTAATTTTCTTTTCTCATCTCCAAAGCGATCTCTTCTAAATAACAGGGAGCTGTCAACGGCAGTTCCCTGTTTCTCACATTTGGTATTCAAACCGGTTCTCCTGCATATATTCTTTATAAGATATGGCATATATTTCCCATTCGCAGCCATTGGAAAGGAATCCCATGAAACAATCATTGCAGCATCCGCTAGACAAAATTTATCCTAATAACAGCCTTTTCCTGCTGGAAGCCATGATTCCTTATCTGGATGCCTCGTTTCAGCTTCCCATTGCACTTCTGATCAAGATTCATGAGCTTCAGATGCTTGTTAAATTCTTTCATAATCCGGCTCAAATGGAATCCTGTGGTTTTAATCGCAGCCAGTGCGGAAATGAGGAACTCCTATCTATGCTATGCCAGACTATGGGAATGAATCTGCCGGAGCAGATGGCCGGTATGCAGGCCATGATGAATATGGCTAATGCAGCGAATCTCTATCCGCAGACCGGTCCCGTTCCGCAAACCAATCCGGCTCCACACACAGGCTCTGATATCATTGCAGATACTGATCAGCCGGAGTCCACCGATTCCATGTCTCAAACCAGAGACGGCATGATAGATGCCATACGTCAAATCTTATCTGAACAGGAAGGAGAATCTTATGAATCCGAATCAATTACGTAACATCCCCCCTGCCAAGCTTCGTATTATTCTTGACTTAATGGAAGCCAGTCGCGGAAAAGGAACAGACTCTATTATGCCGCTGCTCATGCAGGCGAACCAGAAAATGCAGCAACAGGGGCTGCAGTTTACGCCAAACGAATCCCAGCTGATTCTTGATCTTTTAAAGGAGGATATGACACCGGACGAAATCCGGCGTCTGGAGATGATGCAGTCCATCATTTCTAATTTTCACTCCTGATATTTTATCGTTTCCTCCCATGCTTGCCTCTTTCATACCCGGAACTGCCGTTTATCTTCCGGTCTACTGCCACTTTTCAATTGCATGACTGTGAACTGCAAGCCGATGAACGTAACGCTCCATCTCCTCTCTGGAACTGAATTCCGATACATGTTTCAAAATCTGTTCCTTTGATATATTATCATAGCCTTTCAGAATCTCATCCAACATCAGCTCCGGACTCTGCTTCAGATTCGGAAAACCGGTAAAAGCTGCCATCAGTGCTGTATTCTGAAACAAAAAATCATTGTCAAACATAAAAATCACCTCACGGTTAGTATGAACCGTGAGGTGATTTTTATACTTTTATATTCTGTTGTAAAAATTACTTCTGAACAATATTTACGATCTTGCCCGGAACATAAATCTCTTTTACAATCGTACCGGTAAGCTTGTCAGCAATCGCCTGCTTTGCTTTCTCAAGAACTGCATCCTTTGCCTCATCTACACCGATCATAACGGTCGCACGAGTCTTTCCGTTAATCTGAACCGGAATCTCTACCTCGTCATCCTTCATGTCTTCTTCGTTATACTCCGGCCATTTCTGATGGAATACGGAATATTCTCCACCTAACTGCTCCCATAATTCCTCTCCGATATGCGGAGCGAATGGTGCGATCATAATAACAGCAGCCTTTAAGGTCTCCTTATCCACACCGGTCTTCTTGGTCAGATCTACGAACTTGTTATTATATTCCATAAATGCACTGACAACCGTATTCAGACTGAACTGCTCAAAACGGGTTGTTACATCCTTAATCATTCTGTGACGCAGCTTGATCAGTTCCTTTGTCTCTGGAACATCCTTATCCTTATTGGTCATTACCATCGTATAGAAACGATTGATGAATCTGTATACACCATCGATTCCGCTGTCATCCCAGATAGAATCCAGCTCCGGTGGTCCGATAAAGAGCTCATACAGACGTAAGGAATCACATCCGTAATCCCGTACCATATCATCCGGCGATACGATATTTCCCAGAGACTTACTCATCTTGGTAGCCTGACCGGTCTCACGGTCTCTACCGCATACCATACCCTGATTAAACAGCTTATGGAATGGTTCATCAAAGTCAATTACTCCGATATCATGTAAGAACTTGGTATAAAATCTTGCATATAACAGATGAAGTACGGCATGCTCAACACCACCGATATACATATCTACCGGAAGGTACTTATCAGCTTTTTCACGGCTTACTAATTCCTTATCATTCTTTGGATCCACATACCGCAGGAAATACCAAGAAGAGCCTGCCCACTGTGGCATGGTATTGGTCTCTCTCTTTGCCGGCTTTCCGCAGCAAGGACAGGTTGTATTTACCCAGTCTGTAATATCTGCCAACGGAGACTCTCCGGTTCCGGTCGGCTGATAACGCTCTACATCCGGAAGCAGCAATGGAAGCTGATCCTCTGGTACCGGTACGGCTCCGCAATCCGGGCAATGAATGATCGGGATTGGTTCGCCCCAGTATCTCTGACGGGAGAATACCCAGTCACGCAGCTTATAATTGGTACGCTTCTTACCAAAGCCCATCTTTTCGATCATTTCCGGCGCTTCCTTCTTCAGTACGGAAGATTCCATACCGTTCCACTCACCGGAATTGATCATTGTACCGGATGCTTCAGTATAAGCCTCTGTCATATTTTCAATTTCTTTTCCATCCTTTGCAATTACCTGAATGATCGGAAGGTCAAACTTCTTTGCAAATGCAAAGTCTCTGTCATCATGTGCAGGTACACACATGATCGCACCGGTACCATAATCTGCCAGTACATAATCGGACAGCCAGATCGGCACCTTTGCTCCGTTTAACGGATTGATCGCATAACTGCCGGTAAATACACCGGTCTTCTCCTTATCCTGCATACGATCAACGTTAGACTTCATGGATGCATCATAAATATACTTGTCTACCGCTTCCTTCATATCCGGTGTAGCCAACTCTGCCGCAAGCTTATGCTCCGGAGCCAGTACCATAAAGGTTGCTCCGTATAAGGTGTCCGGTCTGGTTGTATATACCGTAATGGCCTCATCCCGACCGTCTATCTTAAAGTCTACTTCTGCACCATAAGACCGCCCGATCCAGTCAGACTGCATCTTCTTAACCTTCTCCGGCCAATCCAGCGTATCCAGGTCTTCCAGCAGCCGGTCAGCATATGCTGTGATCTTCAGCATCCACTGTCTTAAGTTCTTTTTTGTGACTTCGGAATGACAACGTTCACACTTACCATCTACAACTTCCTCATTTGCAAGACCGGTCTTGCAGGATGGACACCAGTTGATCGGCATCTGCTTCTCATATGCCAACCCTTTCTTGAACATCTGCACAAAAATCCACTGTGTCCATTTATAAAAGTCCGGATCTGTGGTATTTACCTCGCGGTCCCAGTCATAGATTGCCGCAATCTCATTAATCTGACGCTTAATGTTCTTGATATTCTCTGCTGTAGAAATGCTCGGATGAACTCCGTTTTTAATTGCATAATTCTCTGCCGGAAGACCAAATGCATCCCATCCCATCGGATGGATCAGATAATATCCCTGCATCATCTTGTATCGGCTCCATGCATCACTGATTACATAACCTCTCCAGTGTCCGACATGCAGACCATTGCCGGAAGGATATGGAAACATATCCAGGCAGTAATACTTTGGCTTTTTTCCATCGTCTACGTTGATTGGATTTTCTTCCCAGCCCTTTCTCCATTTGTTTTCAATTGCTCTGTGATTATAAGCAATAGCCATTATTCTATCCTCCTGCTTCCTGTATCTACCTATAAACTGCTTTTAGTAGTCATAATCTTCGTAATCATCATACATACCGTTGGCATAATCATTCAGAATATTACGATTATTCTGACGCTTTACCCGTTGCTGCGGTCTTGCACCTTCTTCCTTATTTCGCTTGGACTCTTTCTTCTTGATCGTCTTCTGCTCACGTTCCAGCCGTTTGATCGTTTCGAATTTATCCGGCTGTGGTTCTTTTACTTTTTCTGATGTCTTTGGTCTGGATGAACGATATACTTTTCTTCCGTCGTCATCATCCTTGTCCTTGGCATAATTATTATATCCTCCATAGGAACCCCGGGTATCCCGTGGCTTATATCCACTTTTTCCGTCATTACTTCTGAAATTCCGGTTGTTATTATCCCGTCTTCTGTATTCACCATGACTCTGTCCGGTACGGTTTTCATTATTGCCCCGATTGTTACGATAATCACCGTTACCTCTGGACTCACCATTGCCTCTGAATTCACTGTTATTTCTTGAATCTCTCGGTCTGTATTCCCTGTTGCTGCGACCTTCTCCCGATCTGCGGGAATTATCCTGTGTTGCTCTTCTTTCGTGACCGTTATAAGAACCTTGCGTTGCCACCTTTCTTCTCCTCTCGTTCCTATGTAACTTTTAAAAACAGTTTTCCCTCTGTTTCCACTCTTTTCATTTTAGACAAAAACCGTATAAAGTCAAGCAAAATATCGTCTTTATTGTTGCCATTTCTATGGTTTTTTAGTATATTTAATTCACAGATAACAAATCAGAAAGGGATTATATTATGAATGACAAATCTGTAAATAATAAAACAAATGTCTCTGACGGCAGTCTGTACCTTGATCAGGAGGCCGAAGATACCATCACTATTTATCTGGATGACTGTGAAGTGGAATGTGGAATCATCGCAAGTTTTCCGCTTGATGATAAGGATTATGTTGCCCTGCTTCCATTGGAAGAGGTAGAAGGCTTATCTGAGGATGAGATTCTTCTATATGCATATACAAAAGATGGCGATGAACTGAATCTGATCGAAATTACAGATGAAGATGAGTTCGACCGTGTTGCGGACACCTTCGATGAAATGCTCGATGATGCCGCTTTTAATGATCTTTAAACCTAATGCTTTTTAAACAGGATACGGATTGTGGTACCTGCACCACTTTCACTTTCTAATGTCATTTCTGCCCGGTGCTGGCTGACAATGTGCTTTACGATTGCCAGCCCAAGGCCGGTTCCTCCGGTTGATTTTGACCGGCTTTTATCTACCCGGTAAAATCGTTCAAAAATCCGTTCCTGATGTTCTTTCGGAATCCCGATTCCGTTATCTTTTACCACAAGCTCCACATTCCCGGTCTCATCTATCTCATGTACCCGGACCAGAACCTTTCCTCCACGGTTATTATATCGGATCGCATTATCACACAGATTGTAGATCAGTTCCTCCATCATCTGTTTATTTGCTTGTATCACACACGGCTCACTATCCAGTTCAACTGTCACCTCCTGCTTTTGTGCATTTAACTCCAGCATATGGATGCAGTTTTTTGCTACGGACTCTAAATCTACCGTTTCATACGCTACGGATGCATGATTCTCTTCCGAAACATCCAGTTCCGACAATCGAAGGATATCATTGATCAATGTAAGCAGTCGCTTGGCATTTTTATGAATCTCTCCGGCAAACCGCTTGGCATCCCCCTCCGTTGCCATTCCATTTTCAATCAGCTCTGAATAGCCTGAAATGGAAGTCAGTGGTGTCTTCAGCTCATGGGATACATTTGCTGTAAAATCCTGCCGCATTCTCGCAGCCTTAATAATATCCTCATGCTGTTTCTGTATCGTTGTTACAAATGGTGTTAATTCTTTATATTCGGATGATTTCTGCGGTGCATCCAGATGCCGGGCCAATTCTTCGATTGGTTTTATAATACTTCTTGTCAACAAATTAGATAATAAAATACTGATTCCGATCAAGATGACTACCAGGATAGAAATCGGCAGAATTGTTTCCTGCAATAGATTCCAGACACTCCTTGATTCTTTGGCCACACGCAGAATCTCACCGTTCTGCATCCTAAGTGCATAGTAAAAGATACTCTGATTCAACGTATCCGAACGCCGGATACACTTCCCTTCACCATTTAGAAGCGCCGCCTTTACCTCCGGTCTATCATCATGATTTTCCAGTTCTCCGCTATCTACCTGACTATCATATAAAACTGTTCCATCCTCTCCAATTACGGTAATCCGGATTTCATCTTTCCGGGCATTTTCTGTCGCTTCCGAGCCATACACTTCCTGCTCGATGCTTCCCTGCAGAACATGAGCATAGCTTTTCAGGCTGTCCATGACCTCCGCCCGCACAGCTCTATAGTATACAAATGTAGTTGCTGACAGTGTCAGCAATATAGCACAGATCGTCAGAAGAATATATTGTGCATTGATTTTCCGTTTCATCCATCTCTACTCCATAATATAACCTACATTACGAATGGTCTTTATTCTGGAACCGGCATCCTTCAGTTTTTGTCGAAGCGTCTTTATGTGCATATCCAGTGTTCTGGACTCTCCTTCAAAATCAATCCCCCAGACTCTTTCCATGATCACGTCCCTGGTCATAACGATTCCGGCATTCATCATCAACAGCTTCAGAAGCTCATACTCCTTAAATGTCAGTTCACAGACTTCATCGCCTACCGTAACCATATGCTTCTTACAATCAATTGAAACTTCTCCCAATGTTAAATTCTGTTCTTCCACAGACTCACCGGTTCTGCGCAATACGGCTTTTACTCTTGAGATCAGCTCCATAACACCAAACGGTTTTGTAATATAATCATCCGCTCCTAAATCCAGGCCTTTTACCTTATCCAGTTCTGTTGTCTTGGCTGTCACCATAATTACCGGAACCCGTTTCGTCTCTGACATGCTGCGGAGTTTCTTGATAATTGCCAGACCGTCTTCATCCGGAAGCATTATATCTAAAAGGATCAGTTGCGGAAGTTTATCTGCGATCCGCTTGTAAAATTCCTTAGCGTTCCCAAATTCCTCTACATGATATCCACTGTTCTGCAAAGCAAAACGCTCTATCTCCCGAATATTCTGATCATCTTCCACAACATAAATCAATGCCATTTTACTGCCTCCAAACTTCAACTTCTATGGCAACATATATTTTTCTGTATATTTTACCAATGCTTCATGATACTGTGAATCTTCTCCCTTTTCCAGATTCTCTACATACTCATGAGACGCATATGCATCATCCGGAATCTGGATCAGACTGATTGCAATATTTGAGCAATGGTCCGCGATCCGCTCGTAATTCGTAGTAATATCTGATAATGAAAATCCTAGTTCAATCGTACACTTTCCTTTTCTTAACCGCCGTATATGTCGTTTCTTGATCTCATCATTCAGACCGTCCACAACCTCTTCCATCGGTTCTACTTCTTTGGCCAGCTTTACATCCTCGGTTTCAAATACCTGTACGGATGTTGATACAATTTCCTGGATCAGAGCTGAAAAAATTATAATCTCTTCTTCTGCCTTTTTGGAGAATTTCAACTCTTTTTCATACATCTCTTTTGCTGACTGTGCAATATTAACTGCATGATCGGAAATCCGTTCAAAATCACCAATACAGTGCAGGAGCATGGAGATTGTCAGACTATCCTTCTCTGTCAGGCTCCGGCTGCTTAACTTTACCAGATAATTTCCAAGCTCATCCTCATACCGGTCAACCAGACTCTCCATTCTGCATACCTCCTGCAGTTTATCTTCATCATATTTTTTCAGAAGATCCATGGCCTGGAATAAAGCTTTTTTACAAATCTCTGCCATTTTCACTGCGACATTCTTACACTGTGCGGTTGCGATCGGCGGTGTATCCAGGAATCTTGCATCCAGTACCTGGAAGTCGGCTTCTGCCGCATTCAGCTTTGCTTCCTCTGCGCTATCCCGGATTGTCAGACAGCTTAACTTCACAAGTCCGTCTGAGAACGGAAGCAGGATACAGGTTGCAAATATATTATAAATACTATGGATCACTGCAATACCAAGTGCATTTGCCGGTTCATCCAAGAAAGCAAACTTCATAAATGCATTTGCCGTATAGAACAATACAAGAAATACAGTACTTCCTATAATGTTAAAATACAGATGGATCAGGGCAGCTCTTCTTGCATTCTTTGTCGTACCGATAGATGATATCATCGCTGTAATACAGGTTCCGATATTCTGACCCATAATGATCGGCAACGCCATACGATAATCAATCACACCCGTTACACTTAATGCCTGAAGAATACCTACCGATGCAGAGGAACTCTGAATAATCGCAGTCAGTGCTGTACCTGCCAGTACACCCAGGACCGGATTCGTAAAAGTGGTCAGGATTGCCGTAAATTCCGGAACATCCGCTAACGGCTCTACAGCCTCGCTCATGGTAGACATACCAAACATCAGAACTGCAAATCCAAGCAGGATACTACCGATATCATGATTCTTTTCCTTTTTGGAAAACATCAGTAAAATAACACCAAACAATGCCAGGATCGGAGTAAAAGACTCCGGCTTAAACAACTGGACGATCAGACTGTCTCCTTCTAAGCCAACCAGACTTAACAGCCATGCCGTAATCGTGGTTCCTACATTGGCACCCATGATAACACCGACCGCCTGTGACAGCTTCATGATCCCGGAATTAACAAACCCGACTACCATTACAGTTGTAGCTGACGATGACTGGATGATCGCAGTCACACCCGCACCCAGAACAACCGCCAGCAATTTATTTGAGGTCAGTTTTTCCAGAATCTTCTCCAGCCTGCCGCCGGATGCTTTGGTCAGACTCTCACCCATTACATGCATTCCAAACAGAAATAATGCAAGTCCGCCAATCATTGATAATACATTAAAAATGCTCATTCCAATATGACTCCTCTAATATGATTTTCGGACTTACGGTTATTATGGTAACCTTAACCTGTAAATTAAAATTCACCTTTGCGTAAAGTCCATGTAAATTATGACATAGAATACTACTATTTTTCAAGCCTATAACCATAAAAAGTTATTATCTGTCGAAATAAAGTCCACATTGTTTATAAAGATCACCCGCTCAATTCCATTCTCACGAATGTATTCGCTCACACTTTCATGATAATACCTGAGATCCAGCATATGGATTTCCCGGTATTGATCTGCCAGAAACGGTACCAGACTGTTTGCATAAGAATCTTTAATGATCAATACTTTTTCGGTATTCACACCATTACTTTTTATACGAGCAACCGGATAATTTCCTCCAAAAAATACTGCATATTTATCCTTCCGCTCTGCATAGGACATATCATACATCGTATCGGAGCTGCGTGCTTCCTCTTCGTATTCTACGGTATAGGTGCCTGACGGATTGGTGAGCAGATTCACCTGATCTGCCTCCTGATCAAACACCGGTGCCTTGGAATACAGAGATCCGTAAAACGGCTCCAACACGGTCTGATTGTATTGCTCATACGGAACCGGTTCCAGTGACAGGCTGTCACATAATTCTTCATATGCATAATAGGCACCCAGTGTCGTCCAGTGATGATCGGTCTTATAGTATATAGATTCCGTCTTATGCTGCTTTAGGATTTTCGTCGGATCTACAACCTCCGCACTTCCGGAAAGCACCTCCTCTGCCTGTCCGATCACCGTCTCCTGCGAATAGGTCTCTGCCAGTGCCGGCAGCTTTTCCGGATAGATCTCACTGGCATTCGGTGCCAGAAGCATCGTCATCGGAACATCCGGATTCTCCTCCGCAAATGCCCGGATGTATTCCAGATTTTTCTGCAGCTGATCCCCCGGCTTCTGATAATCCTGAATCAGATAGCCATCCTTACCGATAAATACCTGATTGATTTCCGAGATCCCAACTGCCCGGTTCAGTGCCACATTCGACTTCACGAACCAGTCCTTACCCAGAATCTGATCTGCCGTATAGCTATCAAAATCCGTGGTAAACTCCCCTTTCAGATAGCTTTTCCATGTGAAATCAGGCCGTATGCTCAGATAGTGGTTCTCCATTTCTGAGAATTCCCGTTGCGGATTAAAAATATACCCCAGTACAAATACAAGAAGAAATCCCGAAAATACAATTATGACCAATTTATTTCTCATACCCGTTCCTCCTAGAATCTGAAATATAAAAACGGATTAAACGCATCACTAGCCAGACTGCCGGTCGCCATCAGCATCACAAGCAGGATGCCCAACAGCTCTGCCACGGATACTACCACGGTTCTCGCCTTCTCCGGTATCCTGCCGGCACATTTCTTCACCAGCTGTTTCGGATACGGAGTCGCTGCAATTCCCATGATCAGAAATACCACCAAATACGACAGCCAGTAATAGCCGGTGCCGGAGTTCCAGACCGGTATTCCGCCAAATCCAAACATTCTTTTTATCACAATACCAAGTTTCGACAGATCATCATATGAGAAGATCACCCAGCTCAGATTAATGAAGAACAGTGCATATAAATGCTGCACTGCTGCCGGCAGCTTCTCCAGTATCTTTCCGAATCCCGCTTTCTCGATCATCAGCAGAACAAAGAAATACAGCCCCCAGAGAATAAAATTCCATGCAGCACCATGCCAGAAGCCGGTCAGAAACCAGACCAGAAACAAATTCAGATAGGTTCTTACCTTTCCCTTGCGGTTTCCTCCGAGCGGAATATAAATATAATCCCGGAACCAGGTACTTAATGACATATGCCAGCGCCGCCAAAAATCCGTAATACTTTTCGAAATATACGGATAGTTGAAGTTCTCCAGGAAATGGAACCCGAACATTTTTCCAAGT